>Ga0255426_10151_pt1 | contig 14404 bp, 15 predicted proteins | sample ANMaggSeSYBR02J9_FD_182666 | JGI IMG/M metagenome (GOLD analysis project Ga0255426, IMG submission 182666) | Sediment cell enrichment communities from methane seep in Santa Monica Basin, California, United Staets - ANME aggregate JGI... | ecosystem: Environmental > Aquatic > Marine > Cold seeps >...
ATCAGATCATAATAGTGAGGTCTTACTGGTGCCCCTGCATTCCATGGATAAAAACGAGTGTTAACAAGTGTTTATTAAAAATATTAAGTAATCTTTAATAATCCATTCTTTGGTTCAAATATCGCTCCATCTTTTTTCAGTCTCCTTATCATTTCCTCTGCTTTATCATCATCTATTCCCAACTCCATAGCCTGCTGAATAACTTCTGCCATAGGTGCAACTCCTTCATGCTGCTGCTGTACTTCACGTATAATATCACGAATGAGTTTGGCCCTGTCACGCTGGCTTTTTGGCATACCGGTACTGACCATATCAGCATCCAGTTTTCCGGTTTCAGGGTCTGTCATGACCTGTCTAAGACTTTCGTTCACGATCCTGATCACACGGTCAATATCTTTGGTAGTAATAGAATTGCTAAGGCGCATCCTGGCCGACCCTTCTCCCAGCCTGACCAGTGCCTCAAGCTGCCTGGCAGTGACAGGTATAGGAGAATTGGGATCAGTAGCCTGGCTTCGTAGATCAAGATAGAAATTAATTATTTGCTGTTTTGCCTCCTCTTCCATTACAGGAAAAATATGACGTTTTGAATAGGCAATATATTTTCTCAATATATCAGGGCGATAAGTGGGTTCAATGACACTCATTGCCTTATTGATCTGTTCCCGGGTGATCTTAGATGAACTTAAGTTTTGGTACTGGGCATTGATCTCTCCTGCATAATGTCCTTTAATAATATGTTCGGCAATACTTCCATCCCGCTGCGGGCTCGGCTCATCGGTCAGAATAAATATTAAGTCAAATCTTGATATAAGTGCTGGCGGCATATTGATCTGCTGAGCTATGTTCTCATAACGGTCAAACCGACCCAATTTGGGATTTGCCGCACCCAATAAAGCACATCTGCTTTTTAAAGTGGCAAGTATACCGGCTTTTGCAATACTTATGGTCTGCTGTTCCATAGCCTCGTGAAGTGCACTTCTGTCTTCCTTTGCCATCTTATCCAGCTCATCTACAGCAGCCAGTCCTTTATCTGCCAGCACCAGTGCACCGGCTTCCAGTGTCCAGCGACCGTCGCCGAACTCATCTTTAACAGCAGTAGCAGTAAGACCTGCCGAGGTCGTTCCTTTTCCGGAAGTATAGACTCCCCTGGGTGATATTTTATAGGCATAACGCAGAAGTTGTGATTTGGCAATACCCGGATCTCCTACCAGTAGTACATGGATGTCTCCTCTTATCCGTGTCCCGTCAGGCAAATGTTTAGGAACGCCACTGAACAACTGTAGTGCCATAGCTTCCTTGATCTCTTCATAACCCAGTATACTGGGTGCAACAGAAGATATCATTTTGTCATAAATATCACTGGAGCTACCCATTTCTTTGATCTCTTGTTCATCTTCGGGTGTGATCTCGATCTCATCGAATTCACTTTTCTCACGTTCGATAGATATCCCTTCTAATGATAGGTCAAAAAAGGTACTTTTTCCAATTTTCGTGACCCTTTGATGGCTCCTGAGCGTACCTGTTATTGTTACACGATCACCCGGTGCTACCAGACCGGCCAGGTCGTCCTCAATATCAATATCAAGTGTTTGTGGTTGTTCTCCGCCCCGCAGTCCTTCGGGCGATTCCTGTATCCGCAACTTCTGGGCATCTATGAATGTGGATTCATTTGCCAGCAGTTTGAACGGGCCGCGCCTGCCGCACTGTTCACCGTCACACTCAAGCGGTTCTATGAACCTGTTTTCGTTCTGAGGAACAAAATTAACATGCCCGCATCGTAAGCATTCAAAAGCTGCGGTGGTCAGTTTAGGTCTGACCTCAGTAGCCTTTCTGATGATCCCGTCAATACCGAGCAGCCTGGAGATATTCTCACTTCTAAGGTCCCTGATCTGGATCCTGGAGTGAAGATTTCTTATTCTTACATGAGCATTGTCCAGTGTCACGTCCATAGGCAGATCGATCTCAAATAATGCAACGTTGGCATGTTTCATGACCGCATCAGGTTTTTTAAGAAGCTCGTTGGCCAGTTCGATATTATATCTTTCAATATCAGAGAATTCGATCATTAGACTCCGGTTTTCCGGATATATTCCGGCAAGAGAAAGTAACTCTTCCCAGTAATATTGTTTAATGAATTCTTCCCAGACAAGTTTGGATGATTGTTCTGTCATTATTGTTATCTGGATTAAAGTTAGATAAACATATGAATGTTTCTAAAAAGAGCACTGTGAAAGTAATCCGAATGGTGGTGGTTTTTGGAGTGGAAATGAGGGGGGTTGGAAATCTCTTGTCCGGGTAAAATACTAATCTATACTACTCCGCACGTCTAATTTGGAACTCTATATGATTGCCACAGAGGTCACAGAGAGCACAGAGAGCACAGAGAGGAAAAACTCTGTGTTCTCTGTGGCTGTCATTTTTGCCCTCTGATTTGAAGTGGATACATCTTATAGGCTGTTAAGCAATATTATATTTTCAACAAAAGGGGCACTGTACCATTTTCCAGTTATTTTTCAGACACAGATTTACACAGATTTACACGGATTTGATTTTGATCAAATACTTTCTATAACAAACTTAATGGAATCTTATGATATCGACCACAACAACCTTAAATCCGTGTAACCTGCACGCCCTTCAGGCGTAGCAGGCACTCAACTCCGCAGGAGGTGAGTGTATCTGTGTTACCTGCACGCCCCTTAGGCGTTGCAGGCATTCAACTCCGCAGGAGTTGAATGTATCCGTGTCTATGCAATTATCGACTTAAATAATCCTCTATTGAAATAACTGGTTTTTAGGACAGTGCCAACAAAAGGAAATATACAATATTATTTTTTTTAAAAAACTATATATACATTAATATTAAAACCATAGGTTTATGAGAATATATTTTATAGCTATCTTGATCATACTAACCTCACTTGTTTCCCCAACTGGTGCAACGGTATATAATTGCAATAGCTGCTCAGACTGCAGCCAGAAGATACAAAATTCTATTCCTGGAGATATTGTCATGCTAACAGTGGATATTGTAGACCAGGATGGTACTTGTATCGAGTTCAATGGGATAGATGGTATTATCTTTGATGGTAACGGTCATCTTATCTCAGGAGATTCTGATTTATCAGGTTATGGGATTCATCTTTCAAGGGATTCGGATAATAATATTATTAAAAACTGCGAATTAAATGATTTTTTTGATGGCGTCTATTTTTTTTGCAGCGATAATAATACCATAGAGAATATTATATCAAGTTACAATAGAGACTATGGAATTTATTTTGTAGGCAGTAATTCTAATTATCTCAAGGATGTTAAAGTAAAAATAAATAATCAATGTGGGATTTATCTCGTATCCGGTTCATCCAATACTCTGACAAATATTATTTCAGTGTCCAACAGTATTGCCGGTATCTATATTAATCATTGTTCAAGTACAACGATCAATGATTCGTATATTACAGATAATAATATTGGGATTAAAATAAATGGTGATGCTGGTAACGAGGCAAATCTGATCTATAATAATAACTTTAATAATGAAAATAACATTAATTTTACTGGAACAGTTAATAATAATTTATGGAATATTAACCGGGTGCCAGGGAAAAATATTATCAGCGGCTTAAATATTGCTGGTAACTACTGGTCAGGTCCATTGGGGCAAGGATTTTCCCGTACCTGTACAGATAGTAATGGAGATGGAATATGTGATGGAAGTTACGAATTAATAGCAGGTAATATTGACTACTTTCCGCTGACAAATGTTTATGTGGAATGCGGCGATTTAGATGCAAGTACTATAGTAGATGATGACGATCTACAGCTTTTATATAATTATATTTATACCGGTACTCCGATTTACGAATACGCTGCTGATGTTGATGGTAGAGTCAATATTAATATCCTTGATGCGCGGCTGCTGATGAATTATATCTTCGATTCTAATACATATCAATTGGACTGTGAATGAACATATCAAAAACATATACGGTGAATGTGAATTGTTGCCAGAGTCAACTATCCGGAAATTCCGGATAGTTCAAACCGAAGGAATCAGACAGGTTTTGCGCACGGTGGATTTCTATAATCAGGATGTTATTATTGCTGTGGTTTATCGGGTTCGTTCGCATCGTGGAACACAATTTCGTCACTCTATACCTCCACTAATTTTGCTTCTTCCCACATTTCATTGAATTTTTCTTCCATTCTTCTGGCTAACTTTTCATCCCATATTTTTGTTATAGCAAGGGTATTACTCGGGTCAGTGGGGTCGTTCATGCTATCTTGCTACCTCCATTTAGCTCTCTGCCCTTATTGGTTTTCCAATTTGTTGAAGTAAGAGAAATCATACCGCATGAAGGGGATCTAGAAGTATTATCTATAGATAAAGATTAGTTTACAACCTGTGATGATTATGAATTAGCTCTGAAATGAAAATCATAGCAATCTGTTATGGGATACAAAAACAAAGGCTAGATATCATTTTGTTCTATGAAAATTAAATCTAATTTAAGCATTCTCAAATGTGCGGAAAATAGGATCTATTTCATCAACCGCCCTATTTTTATTAGATTTGTGGAAATTAATTAGAGTATGGATTAAAATAATTTAACATTGCTATTAATAGAATGATTTAAATAATATAACTTCGTCTTTTGATAGTATCAAGTATAACTTGATATATCGAAAATGCTCACTTCATTCACATTTTCTAATCTTCAGCTTCTTCGAAGCTTCAGTTAAGAAAATCAGACCGAAGGGAGGATTTTGTTCTACATGATGTTTCCTAAGAAATATCAAAGTCCCGGAACAATAGAATATGTATGAATTTTTTTTCAAGTACTATGACAGATTTTATCACAAACAGATAAAAGGAGGAAAAAAATGAAAAGCAGGTATACGGGAATTATAATGGCATTTGGAGTGGTTATTTTTCTATTATTTTGTACCATGTTAATGCCAGCTATTGCACAAGATACAAAAGAAATAAAGATGAGTCTTTCTGATGCTATTATCAAGCCTATAGACACAATTGCTAAAGAAGATATTGGAATTATTGGTCCTGATAAAATAACACCATTATTTCAAGATGATTTCCTTGGCACATGGGTAAATGTTGATCCGAATCCATTAATGGTCCGATTTGAAATTACCGAAATTGGTTCAGGTTTAGAATTTCACGGGTATGGAAATTGTGATCCGACACCATGTGACTGGGGAACTGCACCGCTGATTCCATATTCAATATCTATTTCTGATACTGATGACACAAAGGCAACACTCGAATATGATTTTGGTTTTAAGATAACAAGGATTTTCTTGACACTGATAAATTCAAATCTCATTCTGGCTAATCGCACTGATGAATATACTGATAATAGCGGCAGACATAATCGTTACTCAGATGAATATTTCGTTAAATGCGGGTTTTGCAATAGATTAGAAGGTGACGTAACAAACACCGGCCTTCCGATTACCGGAGCAGATGCCCAATTAGTTGCACAGCATATTGTACATATAATATCATTAACCAGTGAAGATGCTCAGGCAGCAGATGTTAATGATAATATGGGTGGAAGTACGCCACACGTCACGGGTACTGATCTTCAGTTGATCAGACAATACATTGTACATTTGATCAGCGAATTTCCGGGTGGAGATTACATCCCGTAAGAATATTGAATACGTACTATGACAGGTATATCACAAGATTATAAGGAGGAAAAAGATATGAAAAGGAAATATAAGGGAACAATAGTGGCAATTACAGTAATGGTATTTCTATCATTATATGCTATGGTAATGCCAGCTATTGCACAGGATACAACAGTAAGCAATGAAATTGAGAAAAGTCTATCAGATAACATTAATGAAATTGATTCCGTAATGAACCCTTTATCTCAAGATGAATTTCTTGGGACCTGGGTAAATGTCGAATCGACAGGAATGATTAAATTTGAAATTACCCCGGATGGTTCGGATCTTGTATTTCATGGCTATGGAGATTGTTCTCCACCCTGTGATTGGGGTAGCGAACCGCTAATTCTATTCTCATCATCTGTTGTGGATACTGATGATACAAGGGGATATGTCTACTATGATTTCGGCTTTAAGATAACAAGGATTTTCCTGACAATGATAAATTCAAACCTTATTCTGGCTAATAGCTTTGATGAATTTACTGATGGATCAGGCAGACATAATTATTACTCAGATGAATATTTCGTTAAATGCGGATCTATAAGTAGTTGTTAGTAGCTGTGAAAGAACCCTGCCAAACGGCAGGGAGTATTTTTTTCAAGTTATAACACAGTTTTTTTCAATGCCTCTTTAATCGATCTGGGCTTTCTGTAACTTCCCGCTATAATCAAAATACACGGCTTTTATTTCAGTGAATTCCTTAATAGCTTCAGGGCCGGTTTCTCTGAAGCCATTACCAGTACCTTTCACACCTCCAAAGGGTAGATGTGCTTCAGCTCCTATAGTAGATGAATCTATCCACTTTCCATCTATTAGTAATTTATACTCTTGCATTAGTAATTCTCCTAGATAATCCTTATGAAACCGTAAACAGCTACAGCTTTTCAACCACCCAATCATCCACATTCCTATTAGCAAACGCAGGCACAATCACTATTGTATATCCACAGACCCTTAAACAGCTCTTTGTTCCCTTGAAATAAAAGAATAACATCATCCGAACACTGATCGATCTGTATGCACATATTGGAATGCCGCAGGAGAAATTGCGTCTTGCTCAATTTGAACTTATTACCGGGGATGACCATATTCTACTGGCAAATGTGCTGATTGGGGAAGAAAGATATGAAGATGCTTTTGATATAATAAAAAAGGGGATGGCATTATCCGGAGGATCATTTAATGATTTACAGAAACTGTACTTCTCAATTGCCAGTATCAATTAAAAATATTTGTGTTTATTTGTGGTTAATTCTATTAAGTAGCCTGTAAAAGTCAATAAAGTAAGTGATAATTAATATGAATTTGTATGCATGATGGAAATGAATATTATGGTTTATTTTTTAATAATATTTGAACCTGTGGCATTCTCGATGACATAAACACAGATACATGGTTAAAAAATCTGTGTTCACCTATGTTTATCTGTGGTTTATTATATTTTTAAAAATTATTGCATATATCATAAAAAAGTTCTCAAATGGGTGCATACTTTTCCTTGCCTACCCAATTTCCATACGCTGCACAATACTGCCTACAATATCTTCTGCATCAAAAGTAAGTACTCCATTTTTCTTACAATATTCAAGACATGACTTAGAAAAACCGGTCTTTGAAAATACAGCAAAATATTCTTCCCGCCTGCCAGTTCTCCAATCTACAATACTGGCTTTCTTATGTAAATCTTCGACTACCGTAATATCAACTACCTTAGATCTCCATTTACATTCGGCAAATAAGATTTCATTCGTTTTTGAGTTTAGCGCTACGATATCGATCTCATCTCCTTTTCTATTCCACCATGATCCAATTCTATCAAATTCAAAGGGCAGTTTATCATGGCTGTTCAATTTAATTAACAATTCCCTGCAAATTCCCTCAAAGTTCTTGCCGACAAACGAATCGAATTCTACTTTAACCTTCTTTGCAATTTTATTAAAATTACCAGATTCATAATAGCTCATATTCCGGAAAATAAACCTGAACCAGAACTTAAAAAAATTGTCATTCAATAAATACCGACCTTTCTTGGACTTATTTGGTTTTAGTTCAGTCACAGGTACTTCACGATGCACCAAACCCATTATATTGATCAGGCCATTAAAATATGCAGAAAGAGAGGTAACTTTAACATCAACAAAATCACTTATTTCACTTTTTGAAGATTTACCAAGGGCAATAGCACTTAAGATGGAATAGTATGTTCTGTGTTCCCTACTCTTCTACGTCCGGTAAGTACAACCATTGACGGCATTGCATTCCTGAGCAGTCTGATCTCGTATAATTCTTCTTCCCGATTATAGAATTTCATTACAAACCTCCGGTTTGTATGAATGATTATTTCTATAATCATTATATGAATAATCATATATATGATTTACTAGGATTGTGTTAGATACAAAAAAATTTAAAACTCTATACCCCCACCAACTTTGCCTCTTCCCACATTTCATTGAATTTTTCTTCCATTCTTCTGGCTAACTTTTCATCCCATATTTTTGTCATAGCAAGGGTATTACTCGGGTCAGTGGGGTCGTCCACCTGTAGAACCACCTTCTCAGAGTCAATGATCATGAAATATGTCGTTGAAATATTTTTTGTTGTCCTTAGATCAATATTCTGTAATGCTTCTTTAGGGCTATTCAATTTCCAAAAAATATCCTTAAAAATATTCATCATTTCTTCAGATGCCAATACTCTTAATTTTACACCACGCAGTGAAGCCTTGATAACTTTATCCATGATAAAAGGCATGTTTTTTAAAAATTGAACTTTATAAGTATGCTGATATTCATGGTAGATACAAATGCATATCTCTTTTTTTGCTTCTTCGAAATTAGCACTTGCCAGTTCTACTACTTCGCTGCCTACAGCCGTTGTCCAGAATATCTTTTCTTCCGGGTCTTTGACATTGATCTTATTAATCTCTTCAAGTACTTGCGCAATCAGATCTCTTGTTTTTTGCAGATCTTTTTCCATATCTTCTTTTTTCATTTTAAGAATATGATCAAATGCCATCTTTGCTGATCTTGCCTTATATTTCTTCGGTCTGGTATTCTGAACCTCGATCAGTCCCTTACTGATAAGTATGTTCAATGTCTCATAGATCTTTCCAAAAGGGACCTTTGCTTCTTTATATATTGTGCTTGCCTCTGCAATTCCATGTGTCAAGATATTCAAATATGCGTCTGTTTCATATTTAGTTAGTCCAAGTTCCCGTAGTGATTTTTGTAGTTCCATTTACAACAACTCCTATGTGGTAATTAAGAGTGTAAATCATATATATTGTTAATCCAATCTTAATACAACTGTATAGTTGTTTTAAGAACTATATAACATGTACGAATATAATGAGGATTTAAAATGATAGAAAATAAACAGATAAAAATTTTGGTCAAATCGACTGCTTTGGTGTTAATTCTAACATTAATACTAATAGTTCCTTGCGTCACTGCAAGAGGTTATGATGCTCCGTTAAATGCTAATCTACAGATATTAGCTGCAGAAATTAATCCACAGCCTGCCAGACCAGGCGAAGATATGTTTGTAAAGATCAATATTGAGAATTATGCAAAAGACCCTGCGCTTAATGTCGTGTTAGAATTAGAAGAAGTTTTTCCATTTCATTTAAAATATAGTAGCTATGAGTATGGTATCTCAAAACACAATACTAATACTACCATAACAATACCAAAAATTTCTGCATTTGGCAGTTATGAAGCTTTGTATTTTTTTACTGTTGATCCACTTGCACGATCAGGAGAATATGAACTTACTTTCAAGATAGCAAGTATGCAGGGTAAGACAGTCCGATCAATTACAAATATAAGAATTGATATTGAGGGAGATCCTGATCTGGTATTGAAGAATTCATCTATATCCCCACAGGTAATTACGCCGGGTGATGAATTTATATTTAGCACAGATCTTACCAGTGTAGGTACAGGCAATTCCAAAAATATAAGGGTAAGTTTAGGATTAGATCAACTTCCTCAGATCATTCCATTAGATGACAGTAGCAGGTTCATTCGGGAACTGGATGCACAGGAATCAGAAACAGTATCATTCCGCTTAAAGGTTGCCAGCGATTCCGATCCGACTTCATATAATATTCCAGTAATAATAACCGGCACTGATGAGACACAGAATCATAGTATTACCTCAACTGAAGTTATTGGTCTTGATGTCCAGGGTAAAGCTAAACTGACAATTGCTAATATTAAAACAGATCCGCTGCTTGGTTCAGTTAATGAAGAGATGACTCTTACGATCAGGATCGAAAATGCGGGAGAAGGTGATGCAAAATCTGTTAAAGTAGCTATAGCGGATCTCCCATTCCCGGGAATAAAAGAAGCTTTTCTTGGAAAAATAGAAGCTGATGATGACAGCCCGGCAGTGTTTACTGTGATACCTGATAAAGGCGGTGAATTCACGTACTCTCTAGTGATCACTTATGAAGATGATTTTGGAGAACATACCAGTATAGAAGAATTAAACCTCATGGTAAACAGTAAAAACGGGAGTATAATAAAAAATATTGTCCTGATCTCTCTTTTTAGCCTGATCGGTATTGGATTATATTATTTCAAGAAAAAAGAGGAATAAAAATGTTTAATGATCTCAAAGTTTCCTTTTTTTTTAGCATGTAAGTCTATTCAAAGAGGAAATAAAGGAACATCTGTCCTGACAGTTTTGATCATATCACTGATATTTGTAAACCTTATATTCTTTCCTTCGATCGTTGATGGTGTAGAGGAAACATTGATTCGACAATCGATAGATCATGTTTGCAGTAATGTAGTCATCGAACCAAAAGATGATCAACGCTATATTGATAATGCAGATAGTATTGAAAAAAAAATAAATAAGTTGCCTGGAGTAGTTGGAACATCATCACGTTACGTGAGCGGTGCTACCTTCTTCTATAACAATAAATTGAAAAGTGGGTCAATTCATTCGATCGACCCATCTGATGAAGAAGTTGTAACTAAATTTCATTCAGGATTGATAGCCGGTGAATACTTAGGGAAAGAGAATACCAATGAGATTCTATTAGGAATTGATATAACAGGCAAAGAAGGTGAAGTGACTGGTGATTCTGATCTCGGTGGTGTACAGGTAGGTGATAAAATTGATGTGACCTTTAGCAACGGAGTCATAAGAAACTACAGGGTTAAAGGTATTTTTGATATTAGTTCTATAAATATCAATAGATATGCTTTTATTACCGAAAAAGAGATGGAATCTGTACTGGGACTTGAAAACCAGGCCTCAGAGATCCTTGTTAAACTTTCCCGGAGGGGAACTGAAGAAGAGTACAGGACCAATTTCGTAGAACTTGGCATAAGTGAGGATATCAAAACCTGGGGAGAAAAGACTGCTGACAGAATAGGTAGTCTTGTGAGCAGCTTTTCTCTGCTTACGGTTATTTCAACTGTTATCAGTCTTATTATGGCTGTGGTTGTGATATTCATAATCATTTATATCAATACAGTCAATAAGAAAAGGCAAATAGGCATCTTAAAAGCTATTGGGATCGAACAGAATGTGATAATAAATTCATATGTGATCCAGGTATTGTTCTACTGCTTTTGCGGTATTGCTATAGGATTGCTCTTGTTTGGGATTATAGCATCTTATTTGAGTGTGAATCCTATACGCTTCCCCCTGGGTTATGTTGAACCTATGGTAAAACAGGTACTTATACTCCAGAACATCATCTGCCTGATTGTTTTTTCATTGATCGCCGGATTTATTCCAGCATGGAGAACAGCAAATGAGAATATATTAAAAGCTATATGGGGTTAAAAAATGATAACGATCACCAATTTAACACGAACCTATGTCATGGGAACAGTCCAAGTACATGCTTTAAAAGGTATTTCCTTAAAGATCAATAAGGGAGAGTTTATTTCAATAATGGGTGCAAGCGGCAGTGGAAAATCCACATTGCTGCATCAGTTAGGCTTGCTGGATATACCAACACAAGGCGAGATCCTTATTGATGGGAAAAATGTTTCGAAGCTTTCAGAAAAAGAAAGATCATTGTTCAGGTTAACTCATCTGGGATATGTTTTTCAGGAGTATGCGATAATAAGTGAATTGACTGCTCTTGAAAATGTATATCTGCCTATGTTGATGACGGGAAGAAAGAAACAAGACTGTATCAATACTGGTATTGATATTCTAAAAAGGGTCGGTCTCGGAGATAGACTTGACCATCTCCAGCATGAGCTATCCGGGGGACAGCAGCAGCGAGTAGCCATTGCAAGGGCTCTGGTTAATAAACCGAAAATTCTCTTTGCAGATGAACCATGTGCAAATCTTGATAGTGAATCTTCAAGACAGGTACTTGAGTTATTTAAAAAATTGAATACGGAATTAGAGCAGACCATAGTAATGGTCACTCACGAGGACTGGCATATGAAATATACTGACCGGGTTATTCATTTGAAGGACGGTTTGATCTGATATGGAATAATTTCGATCAATATTGACGTAATCATTATACGTGGATGTGTATTAATACCATGAATATACATACAAATTAGATAAATATGAATATTTATACTACTTCGTTAAATTATTATTAAAAAAATGAAGGTTTGATCTGATATGAACGAAAAAAATAAACATGTGTGCCCTGTTGAAAATGCTAAGAGCCTTGATAATATTTTCAGAAAACTTGTCCAAAATCCAAAGAAGATATTAAAAGACTATGTCAAAGAAGGAATGACTGTCCTGGATGTAGGATGCGGTCCTGGGTTTTTTTCTGTAGAGATGGCTGATATGGTCGGTGAATCAGGAAAAGTGATCGCTGTAGATCTGCAACAAGGAATGCTTGAGAAAGTAGAGAAAAAGATTAAAGGATCCTATATTGAAAATAGAATTGAACTGCATAAATGTGAAAAGGATAGAATAGGTATTACAACAATGGTTGATCATATCCTGGCTATATATATGGTTCATGAGGTTCCTGATATGGATAAGTTCCTGACTGAAATGTACTCTATATTGAAACCCGATGGATCTTTTTTCATCATGGAACCGCCTTTCCATGTATCAAAAAAGGCATTTGAAGAAACTGTGAACAGAGCATGTGCTGTAGGATTTAAAGAAATTAAAAGACCGGGAATGATCTTAAACAAGGCTGTGGTTTTGGGAAAATGAAGGTTTATGCGTATTGATAAGTACATGTGTCATCAGATCGCAAAGTTTAACAATCATCATCTATGTTATGATCCAGTATGAATGAAAAAATAAAGCGTAATATAGGATTGATAATAATCCTGTTTATTACATTATCTTTGTCAATTTTTTTATTGAAAATCCTGGTTTATGGTTTTTTTAGTGGAATGCTCATCTGGAGTATCATTATTGTTATTGAAATACTCAATATGTTTGTTGTAGTATCAGCAATAATTCTATTGATCTTATTTAAATTTAATTTAGGACCGTGGGCTCATGAAACTAATGTTAATGATACGAAGTCTAACAAAAAGGATGTAGATTTCTTTAGTATAATATTTGATAGACGTTTGCATAAACTGACATTAGTAATATTCCTGATTATAATTTTTTCAATTTTAATTTATAGTTTCTTTAGTGGAATGCTCATCTGGGGCATTATTGCAATAATCCATATATTTATTTTAATAGCTTTACTATACGGGATTATCTGGTTCTGGGGCTATTTGAAGAAGAAAAAAAGTTGATATTAATACGTTCATATCACATTACGTGAACGCATGCGGATCTTCAGCGAAGGTACCGGATACGATAGCTTTATTCCAACATCAAGGGACTGTCAAGAAATAAGTTGGTATATTTAACAAAAGATTTGTGTAGATATACAATAAATACACCAATATGAATTATAGTTTGTTGTATAATAATCAAAATGAAATATTAACCGCAGATGAACGCGGATAAACGCAGATACAATGTCGCAAATCTGCGTTCATTTGCGTTCGTATATACACCTATTTATCTGGCGGGAGAACATAAATTATTTTTGACAGACTGTTTTCAAGTAAGCCCTAATATTTAGAATCGAATTCTATCAATGAATGTTTTACATTCTCAATAAGTTTTGAAGTCACATACAATGATGAAATCATAAATAGATCATCCAGTGCTCTTATAGCTTCACTGCAGGTAAGTTTATTATATTTATATACTCTTACGATTATTCCAATTGATCCAACCGGTCGTATTTTATTAGACTTCAGGACATCCCTTAAATCCAGATCATCTGTTAAAGCAATATCAATGACTTTGTCCTTTGCCAGAACAATAACAGATCCATCAGCACTACTTATTTGATATTTTTGAAAAAAATAAATACTGCGATCCTTTTGAAATGATCTTAAATCAAGTATTTCAAATTTTTCTGTTTCAATCTCATTACTTCCTGGCAAATTGCCTTTTTTTACCTCATTATAAACTTCACGGGATATATAGACCGTCTTAAAAATTGAAAAGCAGTTAATCATCTTAATTTCAGATAAATGAATAATAGGTCCGGCATCTGAAATAACACTACTTACCATATAATCCCCATTCAACATCTTCTTCTATTGCTGTTTCAAGCCTTACCAATTTCTTACGTTCTATAAGATTACGTATAGCATCCCTGATAACCTCAGAGCGATTAGAATACCATCCTTCTTTGATCAGTCCATCCATTTCAGTTAATAAT
>Ga0255426_10152_pt1 | contig 14363 bp, 9 predicted proteins | sample ANMaggSeSYBR02J9_FD_182666 | JGI IMG/M metagenome (GOLD analysis project Ga0255426, IMG submission 182666) | Sediment cell enrichment communities from methane seep in Santa Monica Basin, California, United Staets - ANME aggregate JGI... | ecosystem: Environmental > Aquatic > Marine > Cold seeps >...
TGTTATTAGCAGCATCTAATAACTCTCCGGCCAATTTTTTATCCATGCTCTTTTCAGGTCTTTTGCGTGCAAAACTTATAATCCATCTAATACCCAAAGCAGTCCGACGGGATGGTCTGATTTCTGTAGGTACCTGATAAGTTGAGCCACCTACACGTCGCGACTTAACTTCAATTATCGGCCTGACATTATCAATTGCCTTTTCAAAAATCTTGACTGGGGATTCATTTGTCTTTTTTTCAATGATATCCAAGGCATCGTACAACATTCTCTCAGCTACGCTCTTCTTTCCATCCAGCATCATAGATTTTATGAATTTTGATATGAGCTTATTGCTATACTTGGAATCAGGTATAGTTATTCTCTCAGGCACTTCTCTTCTTCTTGGCATATCTACACCATCTTATTAAATTATTTAGGCTTCTTTGCACCGTATTTTGATCTTCCCTGCTTACGGTCCTCTACCCCCAGTGTATCAAGAATACCCCTTACAATATGATACCTTACCCCTGGCAAATCCTTTACACGACCTCCGCGAACCAGAACTACCGAATGTTCCTGAAGATTATGCCCAATGCCGGGGATATAAGCTGTAACCTCTGCCCCGGTAGTAAGCCTGACCCTTGCAACTTTACGCAAAGCAGAATTGGGCTTTTTGGGTGTTGAAGTATATACGCGTGTACACACCCCCCTCTTTTGTGGAGCTCCCTTTAGAGCCGGTGTATTGGTCTTCTTTTTAATTCGCTTTCTGCCTTTTCTAACTAACTGGTTAATGGTCGGCATATTCTTCCTTATAATAGTATCTGTAAACGTAATTCACGTGTTGACAAAAAGAATTTATTTATCTGCATGGAACAAAATTGTCAAGCTTTTTATGTAAAAAATTTAGAGCCTGTCTGAAAATTATCTCCGTAGCAAAAAAGTGTAAAAGTGAGACAAAATTTCAGGCAGACGCTTAATTCGGGACAACTTCGGCATCACTGTATAAAGGCAACCCTGTACCTGCTGGGATAAGTCTGCCCATAATAACATTTTCCTTAAGCCCCAAAAGATAATCTTCTTTCCCTGCAATACTCGCATCTGTGAGGACTTTCGTTGTCTCTTGAAACGAAGCGGCAGAAATAAAACTTTCGGTACCGAGAGAAGCCCTGGTAATTCCAGAAATAAGCGATTCCGCCACAGCAGGTTTTCCACCTTTCTCAACCACCTCTTTGTTAGCATCCTCAAATCTTATTTTATCTACCTGCTCCTCATAAATAAACTCAGTATCACCGGTTTCAATGATCTTAACACGCCTCATCATCTGCCTTACGATTACCTCAATATGCTTGTCATTTATCCTCACACCTTGCAAACGGTATACTTCCTGAACTTCATCAACTATATAGCGAGCTAATGCAATATCTCCCTTGATATTCAATATATCCTGAGGTATCGCTGAACCACCAATCATAGGTTCGCCTGCCCTTACATAATCTCCTTCATAAACATTTATGTGCTTGCCCTGTGGAATCAAATATTCCTTCTTTTCACCAACATCAACAGGAGTAACCGTTATTTTCTGCTTACCTTTTTTTGTTGCCTTGGAAATTGAAACATATCCATCGATTTCACTCAACACAGCTATTTCTTTTGGCTTGCGAACCTCAAAAAGTTCAGCAACCCTTGGAAGACCGCCAGTAATATCCTTGGTCTTGGTAGTTGCACGCGGAAGCTTTGCAATAACGCCGCCGGCATGGACATGATCACCTTCTTCAACAAGCAGAATAGCTCCCAATGGAAGAGCGTATCGCGCCAGCCCCTTTGAGCCTGGAAGTATAGCTGTTTTTCCATGTTTGTCTTTTATAGAAATTCTTGGACGTTCATCAATACTCTTTGATTCAATTATAGTGCGACTTGACTTTCCAGTTGCCGGATCAAGCTTCTCCTGCATTGTTTTGCCGGATATGATATCTCCGAATTTTACGATTCCATCAATCTCAGTAATAATTGGTGTCATAAATGGATCCCACGTCGCTAAAAGATCTCCGGCTTTAACTTTTTGACCGTCTTTAACTTCAATGTGAGCGCCATAGATAACGGGAAACCGTTCTCGCTCTCGTCCGGCTTCACCAATAATGGCTATTTCACCGCCACGCCGATTCATAACAACAAATTCTTTATCAGCATTTTCTACTGTATTCAGATCAATAAAACTTACAGTCCCATCTACTCGAACTCTGATATCAGCCTGTTCAACTCTCCGGCTTGCTGTTCCACCAATATGAAATGTACGCATTGTAAGCTGAGTTCCAGGTTCACCAATAGATTGAGCTGCTAAAATGCCAACAGCCTGGCCAATTTCAACCATTGCGCCATGTGAAAGATCGCGGCCATAGCACTTGGCACAAATACCATGTTTTGCCTTGCACGTAAGAACGGATCTGATTTTGACGATAGTCACACCCGCTTCTTCAATCTTTTCTACAGCCTCCTCATCTATATCTCCTCCAGCTTTTACAAGCACTTCATCTGTGAAGGGATCAAGTATATCTTCCGATACAACACGTCCTAAAATACGCTCTCCCAAACGCTGGATAATTTCTCCGCCCTCCACAAGAGATTCAACCTCAACGCCCATCATTGTTCCACAGTCCATTTCCATAATCACACAGTCCTGAGCAACATCAGCAAGTCGCCGGGTAAGATATCCTGAATTCGCTGTCTTTAATGCAGTGTCAGCAAGGCCTTTTCTCGCACCATGGGTCGAAATAAAATATTGAAGTACTGAAAGGCCCTCTCTGAAATTAGCAGTTATTGGAGTTTCTATGATTTCTCCTGATGGCTTTGCCATAAGACCACGCATACCCGCAAGCTGGCGCATCTGGTCTTTGCTGCCCCTGGCGCCTGAATCCGCCATCATATAAATTGGATTAAAACTTTCTCTTAAAACAGGCTTTTTTTTCTCGTCAAGAACAGTTTTGCCTTCTTTATTAACTAGTGGTACCATTTTCATGGATTCCATCATCTCATCAGCAACATCGTCAGTTGCTTTTGCCCATATATCAACGACTTTATTGTATTTTTCACCTCGAGTAATAAGGCCCTCGGTATATTGTCTGCTTATCTCAGCAACCTGTTTTTCAGCCCTCTTCAGAATTTCCCATTTTGCAGAAGGAATTATCATGGCATCAATTGAAATAGATAAGCCTCCTTCTGTTGAATATTTGTAACCGATATCCTTCAACCTGTCGGAAAGTATAACAGTAGCTTTTGACCCTAAATTCCTGTAAGCATAATCAACAAATTCACGTAGAGCTTTTTTATCCATTACTTTGTTGGCCGAATCAAAAGATATCTCGGACTGCTTTTCTATAATTTCAAAAATATGATATGCGTCATCAGAATAAATTATATTGCTGATCTCCCCCTGCTTAAGAGAAAATATTGTATTAACATCTTCATCTTTTGCCTGATATATCCTCTTGAACTCATCCTTTCTAAGCAAACCAAGAACACCTTCATTCTTTTTGTCGAGGCTCTGTGAATATTGATGTACCATATCAACAAAGCTTGAGCCTCTTTGCAGCTTATCATAAACAGCTTGAGCCTCTTCTTCTGAAGTAACCATGATCTGACGCATTAACACAATGTTATCCTTAGGAAGGATTTCCCAAAGCAGAATACGTCCAACGGTCGTGTCAAATCTCTTTTTATTAATACGAACAGTAATTTTAGCATGGAGATCAACGGCACCTGCATCGTATGCGGAGCGGACTTCTTCCAGGCCGGCAAATTTCGTTCCTTCTCCTCTGGCTTCTTCAACCGCTCTTGTCATGTAATATATACCAAGAACTATATCCTGGCTAGGTACAATAATTGGACTCCCATTTGCAGGGGAAAGGATATTGTTGCTCGAAAGCATTAATATCCTGGACTCTATCTGGGCTTCGACAGAAAGGGGAATATGTACAGCCATTTGATCACCATCAAAGTCAGCATTAAATGCCGTACAAACAAGAGGATGAAGCTGTATGGCTTTGCCTTCAATAAGAATAGGCTCGAATGCCTGAATACCGAGACGATGGAGTGTAGGAGCACGGTTTAACATTACAGGATACTCTTTTACCACTTCATCCAGCGCATCCCAGACATCCGGGGTTCCTTTTTCTACCATCTTCTTGGCGCTTTTTACAGTAGAAACAAGTCCTTTCCGCTCAAGGCGATAATAAACAAAAGGCTTGAACAATTCCAAAGCCATTTTCTTTGGCAAACCACACTGGTGGAGCCTAAGATCCGGTCCAACGGTAATAACAGTACGACCGGAATAATCCACTCTTTTACCAAGGAGGTTCTGGCGGAAACGTCCCTGCTTGCCCTTCAACGTATCACTTAATGATTTTAAAGGTCTCTTGTTGGTTCCGGTAATAACTCTGCCATGCCGGCCGTTATCAAAAAGAACATCAACTGATTCCTGCAACATTCTTTTCTCATTACGAACAATGATATCAGGTGCATTTAAGTCTATAAGTCGTTTTAACCGGTTATTACGGTTAATTACTCTACGATACAGATCGTTTAGATCGGATGTGGCGAACCTGCCGCCTTCCAGAGGAACCAATGGGCGCAAATCAGGGGGAAGAACAGGAATAACATCCATAATCATCCATACCGGATTTAATCCGCTACGTCTGAAAGCATTTACTATCTTTAGTCGTTTAGATAGTTTTTGGCGCTTTGCAACTGAGCCTGTTGAACTAATCTCCTCTCTAAGTTCTTTGTATAAAGCATCAAGATCAATGCTCTCAAGTATTTTTTTAACTGCTTCGGCTCCTATCCCGGCTTCAAACTTTTCACCATATACCTCACGCGCTTCGTAATATTTATCATCTGATAGAAGCTGACCTAGGCTAAGACCGGTATCCTTGGGATCAATTACGATATAACTATCAAAATATAATACTTTTTCAATATTTTTCAGAGTCATATCAAGCAAGTTGCCAAGCTTGCTTGGAAGGCTTTTCAAAAACCATATATGGGCACAAGGTGTAGCGAGTTGTATATGCGCCATCCTTTCCCTTCTGACCTTTGACTGAATAACCTCAACTCCGCATTTTTCACAAATAACTCCCCTGTGCTTCATACGCTTGTACTTACCACAATTGCACTCATAGTCCTTTGTAGGACCAAAAATTTTGGCGCAAAACAGTCCGTCTCGTTCTGGTTTGAAGGTTCGATAGTTGATTGTCTCCGGCTTTTTAATCTCCCCATGCGACCACTTTAGAATCTGCTCAGGCGATGCCAATCCAATCTTTATACCTTTATAACGCCTTGGATCCATAGGTTTGGCGAAGAAATCATATAGAGTTTCCATTTTACTCCCTTTCATAATTTTCGATCGTTAATCCTTCTCCATGAGGGTTATATCAAGACCCAAACTCTGCAACTCCTTTGTCAGAACCTTGAAAGACTCAGGTATGCCCGGTTCAAGCACGTTTTGACCTTTTACAATCTTTTCATACATACGTGTCCTTCCAGCCATATCATCTGACTTTACCGTTATAAACTCTTGCAGAGCATTAGCTGCTCCATAAGCCTCCATAGCCCAAACTTCCATCTCCCCAAGACGCTGACCTCCAAACTGGGCCTTTCCTCCGAGAGGTTGCTGGGTTACAAGTGAATAAGGACCAATTGATCGAGCATGTATCTTATCATCAACAAGATGATGAAGCTTCAACATATACATTGTACCAACCGTAATTTTTCCTTTGAAAGGATCTCCTGTGCGCCCGTCATATAACGTAGTCTGTGCGGATGTACTAAGCCCTGCTTCAGACAGAAGAGTTTTGATTTCATCCTCACTGGCTCCATCAAAAACCGGAGTTGCCATGTGAACTCCTTCTCTATAATTATCTGCAAAATCATAAAGCTCTTTATCACCCATTTTATCGATCATGTCCTGATTTGATGAATCATTGAATATCCGCTTCATCTTGTCTCGCAGATCTTTAAACTTTTGCTCTTCAAGCAAAGTGTTAATCTGATCGCCAAGGCCTTTTGCAGCACAACCTAAATGAACTTCCAGAATTTGCCCTACGTTCATCCTCGAAGGCACACCCAAAGGATTAAGAACCATATCAACCGTCGTACCATCTTCAAAATAAGGCAGATCTTCCTGCGGAAGAATCCTGGAGACAACGCCCTTATTACCATGACGACCTGCCATTTTATCACCAACTGAAAGCTTACGCTTCATGGCCACATAAATCTTAACCATCTTAATTACACCCGGAAGAAGATCATCACCCTTTTCGTATCTGCTCATTTGCCGCTCAAACGCTGTTCTGCAACGCTCACGTTGTTCCCTGTATTGTGCAAGGACATCATGTACCTTTTCAGTCAGCGCGGAATCACTCAGAACAATTCCTTCAAGGTGAGCCACGGGAATCCCGGCAAGGATATTTGAATCAATTTTGCTGTCCTTTACGATCAATACTTTCTTGCCTTTTTTCAAGAGTGATTTGCATTTCTTGCCGACAAGCAACTTCTCTAATTGTTCACGAACAATATCTTCAATTACAAAAAGCTCATCATCCCTATCCTTTTTAAGAGCAGCCATCTCCTCATTTTCAATCAAACGCGCACGATCATCCTTATCAACGCCCCGCCTGGAAAATACTTTTGCATCTATTACTATACCTTCGACACCTGGTGGTACTCTCAAGGAGGTATCTTTTACATCTGCCGCTTTTTCTCCAAAAATGGCTCGCAGAAGCTTTTCTTCAGGAGAAAACTGAGTCTCACCCTTTGGGGTGATTTTCCCTACCAGTATCTCCCCGGGGCCAACTTCAGCGCCAAGCCTGATGATTCCACTTTCATCCAGGTTTTTTAAAGCTTCTTCTCCGACGTTAGGTATATCCCGTGTAATATCTTCTTTCCCAAGCTTAGTATCTCTGGCTACTACATCAAATTCTTCAATGTGAATGGACGTATATATACCGTCCTTGACAAGCCTTTCGCTTACAAGGATTGAATCCTCAAAATTATAACCACCCCAGGGCATAAAAGCCACAGTTACATTTTTCCCGACAGCAAGTTCTCCTTTATTTGTAGCAGGGCCGTCCGCAATTATATCGCCGGCCTTAACTTTCTGGCCTTTCATCACAATAGGACGGTGATTAAAGCATGTATTTTGATTTGAACGTATAAATTTTGAAAGATTGTAAATCGTGACATTCTTTTCAAGACCTTGGCCATTGCCTTCATCCATCATATCATCCGGATCATGCCGCAACACTATACGTAAAGCATCAACATCAACAACAAAACCATCCTTCTTTGCAACTATTGTAACGCCTGAATCTTTTGCAACTACTCCCTCAATACCCGTACCTACCAATGGAGCTTCATTTACTAACAGGGGAACCGCCTGGCGCTGCATGTTTGATCCCATCAACGCTCTATTAGCATCATCATTTTCTAAAAATGGTATAAGAGAAGCCGAAACACTCACTAACTGGTTAGGAGAAACATCCATAAGTTCGATATCCTCCTTTTGAACCATCATAAACTCACCCGCCACCCGTGATGTTACAAGGGGATTAACATACTTCCCTTTACTATCGACAGGCGCATTAGCCTGAGCAATAGGATGTTCCCTCTCTTCAAAAGCGCTAAGGAACCTAATCTCATCAGTAGCGGTTGCATTCTTTATAACGTTGTACGGTGTCTCAATAAATCCGAATTCATTAACTCGCGCATAGGTGCTGAGTGAAACAATAAGGCCGATGTTGGGCCCTTCCGGAGTTTCAATAGGACATATACGGCCGTAATGTGATGGATGAACATCCCTAACCTCAAAACCCGCTCTTTCGCGGGTAAGTCCACCCGGTCCAAGGGCGCTGAGTCGTCGTTTATGTGTTGTTTCTGAAAGAGGATTAGCTTGATCCATAAACTGGCTTAACTGGCTGGTACCAAAAAATTCTTTAACAACAGCGGAAACCGGTTTTGGATTGACCAGGTCATGAGGCATAAGAGCATCAACCTCCTGCAGGCTCATCCGCTCCTTAATGGAGCGCTCCATGCGAACAAGTCCAATTCGATACTGATTCTCGAGGAGCTCACCCACAGCTCGCACCCTTCTATTCCCGAGATGATCGATGTCATCAACAACTCCTTGTGTATCTTTAAGTTTTACAAGGGTTTTTGCTGTTAGAAGTATATCCTCTTTTCTGAGAACATTTAAATCAATCGGAGCGTCAATCCCAAGTCGCAAGTTAATTTTCAAACGCCCCACTTTAGAAAGGTCATAATATGTTGACCTGAAAAACAGGTTGTCAACAAAATCCTGGGCGACCTCAGGTGTAGCAGGATTCCCAGGCCTGAGTCTTTTATAAATTTCAATGAGTGCTTCTTCTTTTCTTTCAACCTTGTCCAGTAAAAGTGTCTTGCTAATAGAATCACTGCTGGATATACCATCAATAAAAAGTACATCAAATTCAGTTATGCCAACGTCGCTTAACTTTGAAAGTGCCTCATCATCAACCACTTCGTTGGACTTTACGATAGGCTTTTCGCTCTTTGGATCGTTTATTGTATATGCAAATACTTTACCTAAAATATCTTCAACATTTAAAGGTATCAATTCCATGTCGGCGGATTTCAGCCTGCGGATTGAGGTTTTAGTAAACATACGCCCTTTTTTGACAATAACTTCATCTTGTTTGGGAGCTTTAATATCCCTGCTTGCACGCTGTCCAACAAGGAAATTCTCATTGAATCTCTTGTAAAAATGTTTCCTGCTGACAACTATTTTTTCAGTTTCATAGAAATAGTTCAGCAGGTCTTCTGTTGTATATCCAAATGCCTTGAAAAGAATCGTAACAGGGAACTTTCGTCTTCTATCGATCCTGATATAAACGATATCTTTAGGATCTATCTCCAAATCTATCCATGAGCCTCGCACCGGAATGATTCTGGAAGTGTATATAATCTTGCCGCTTGAATGAGTCTTTCCCTTGTCGTGATCGAAAAATACCCCGGATGAGCGGTGGAGCTGACTAACAACAACCCGTTCCGTCCCATTTATTATAAAGGTGCCTTTTTCGGTCATCATGGGAATAGTTCCAAAGTAAATTTCCTGTTCCTTTATATCCCGAATATTGGAAACTCCCGTATCTCTATCTAAATCGTACACTACGAGTCTGACCGTGATACGAACAGGTATCTCATATGTCATGCCTCTGTGTATACACTCCTTAACTCCGTGCTTAATCTCACCGAATCTGTATGATACAAACTCAAGGGAAGCACTTCCGGTAAAATCTTTTATCGGAAAAACAGACCTGAATACTGCCTGAAGCCCGATATCCTTACGTTTTTCCGGAGAAATATCCATTTGTAAAAAACGATTAAAGGATTCTCTTTGCACCCCAATAAGATCTGGTATTTCAACAATTTTTCTTATCTTGCCGAAGTTTTTCCTTATACGCTTTGTTGCCAAAGGCTTTTCCGACATAGTATCTCCAATATTAAATTAGCGCCCTTCGGGCGAGCTGTTAAGCTATTAAGCTATTGAGCTTATCAGCTAAGAGCTATGAACCATTTTGGTCCGTCGCAGTAATTTATTTACCACAACGGACCGCTAATGCGCCGACGATCGAAGACTATCTTTTTTTATTACTTTAACTCGACCTGGGCTCCAGCTTCCTCAAGCTGGGCTTTTATCTTTTCAGCATCCTCTTTAGCTATTCCTTCTTTAACGGGCTTTGGAACACCATCCACTAAAGTTTTGGCATCCTTGAGACCGAGACCGGTAATTGCTCTGACCTCTTTGATAACCTGAATCTTCTTGTCACCAAAAGCTGTAAGGATAACATCATATTCTGTTTTTTCCTCTGCTTGACCGCCACCGGCTTCACCAGCAGGAGCGGCCGCCATCATTGCAACAGGAGCAGCCGCAGAAACACCAAATTTTTCCTCCATTTCCTTAACCAGTTCAGACAGCTCAAGCACTGACATATTTGCTATAAACTCAATTACATCTTCTTTGGTAATATCCGCCATTTTATATTTCCTCCAGTTTTTTCAAAATTATCTATATAGTAGAGGCGCGGCGCACCGTGCCTCTACTATTATTTTTATGCAGCTTCTTTCTGCTCCTTTATTGCCTGCAAAACATTCAATAGTTTTACAGGTATATTATTAAGAGCTACAACAAGAGAAGTCGGGACCCCGTTTAATACTGAAAGAAGCTTGCCCAGCAGTACTTCTTGAGATGGAAGCTCTGACAGGGCCTTGATTGCACTTAGATCCAGCACCTTGCCATCCATTACACCGGCCTTTATTTCAAGTTTTGCATTATTCTTTGCAAACTGCATCAAAACTTTTGCAGGAGCAACCGGATCATCATAACTTATGGCAATTGCGATAGGGCCTTTAAAATTTTCAGCAATCAACGATACATCAGTATCTTCCGAAGCTCTGACAAGAAGCGAATTTTTGGCCACCTTATATTCAACATCAGCTTCCCTGAGCTTTCTGCGCAATTCATTAATAGTTGTTACATTAAGTCCTTTGTAATCAGTAACTATTAAAACCTTGGACTTCGAAAATATTTCACGAAGATTCTCTACAATTTTTTTCTTTTCATCTATTTGCACGAATTTATTACACCCCCTTCCTTAGGAACGTGGACGAATTAACTTCCCCAACTATGCATCACAGATTCAGGCCACCTTTGCCCGATCTCAGATCACAAAAATATCAAAATAGCCCGCTATTCCATCAACTTTTGTGATCTGAGATCGAACAAATCTGACCCAAATCTATGCGCCTACTTGTGGAAGTTAATTCGTCCACGTTCCTTAATCTGTAAAAAACCGGAGGCAACAACTTTATCTCAAAACCATCTCGGTAGGCCGGCTATGCCGATTAAACACAAAAGTGTGCGCCTACGGTCTTTGACAGCAATCTTGCTAATTATTAGTCAGGTTGATTTGATTTGTTGCATGAGATTAGGCAGGAAACAAATTCAACCAATGCCCTCACCTTGCTTTTTGGCCGGTAGAACTATGACAAGTTTTCTCGGAAACAATACTATTTTATTAATTCCTTTAAGCTTGCCGTATCTATCTTAATTCCTGGGCCCATAGTAGTCGATATGGCGATACTCTTAATATAGGTACCTTTGCTGGAAGCAGGCTTGAGGCGTAAAATTGTTTCTAAAAATGCAGTAAAATTCTGAACAATCTTATCTACGCCAAATGAAACCTTACCCATAGGAACATGAACTATACCTGCTTTTTCTACCCTGAAATCTATTTTGCCGGCCTTAAGCTCATTAACCGCTCTCGCGATATCAAAAGAAACTGTTCCTGTTTTTGCATTAGGCATAAGCCCTCTTGGACCAAGAATTTTCCCCATCTTTCCTACAGAGCCCATCATATCAGGTGTGGCAACGGCTTTATCAAAACCTAACCATCCGCCTTTGATCCTCTCTATCAGATCATCATTGCCCACAAAATCCGCACCCGCATCATGCGCTTCTTGTTCCTTCTCTCCTTTAGCAAATACCAAAACCTTGACTTCCTTTCCAAGGCCGTTTGGTAAAACTACCGTCCCACGAATCATCTGATCCGCATGCCGTGGATCAACACCAAGGCGTACAGCTACATCAACGGTTTCATCAAATTTGGCATACGATGAATCTAAAGAGCTTTTCACAGCTTCGGTATAATGGAATCTTGACTCGGCATTTATTTGCTTTCTTGATTTTAAGTATTTTTTACCTCGCTTCGGCATATTTTATAACGAACTCCTTTTCTATTTAGTGCCTGAACGAAAACTGCTATTTTTCGTTCGGGCACTATTTAACCAATCTCTATTCCCATGCTTCTGGCTGTTCCTTCAACTATTTTACAGGCAGCATTTAAATCATAAGCATTTAAATCAACCATTTTCTGCCTGGCTATTTCCTCAACCTGCTGTCTGGTAACCTTGCCTACTCTTTCACGCTTTGGATCACCGGCTCCCTTCGCTATCTTTGCAGCTTTCTTTAATAGTACGGCTGCGGGCGGCGTCTTGGTAATAAAAGTAAATGTTCTATCCTGATAAACAGTTATAACAACAGGTATTATCATCCCCTCATCATTAGCTGTTCTGGCATTAAACGCCTTGCAAAAATCCATTATATTAACTCCCTGTTGCCCCAATGCAGGTCCGATTGGAGGAGAAGGATTAGCTTTACCAGCGACAACCTGTAATTTTATCTGCGCAATAACTTTTTTTGCCATTTGTACTTTCTACTCCTAATTAGTGTCTGTCCGAAAAGTGTTTTTTCAATACTGGCAATAGTTTCAGTTTATTTACCGATGTGAAGATTTATGAAAAAGCTATTAGCCATTAGCTGAATGCATTATCTATTTAATTTTTTAAGCTAAAGGCTAATTGCTAAAAGCTAACTGCTAAAAATCCTCGATTTGAGAATAGCATCCAACTGACTATAATTTCAGGTGTTTTGAGTTTTCGTTCAAGCACTAATTATTAACTTTATAATTTTGCAACTTGAACAAATTCCAACTCTACCGGCGTTGAACGGCCGAATATAGTCACCAGGACTCTTATCTTACCTTTTTCGTGATTAACCTCGTCCACTATTCCGTTAAAATTCGTAAAAGGACCATCTATTACACGGATCTCATCCCCTGCCTCGAAAAAGAATTTCGGCTTTGGTTTCAGCCGACCAGCTTCCATTCTGCTTAAAATTTTTTCAGCCTCTTCATCGGAAAGAGGAGTCGGATTTTCTCTTCCCCCTAAAAATCCTGTAACCTTGGCTGTATCATTAACGATATGCCAGGTTTCCTCATTAAGTTCTATCTTAACCAAAATGTACCCCGGATAAAATTTACGGGATGATTCCTTTCTCTTCCCCTTCACAAGTTCAACTATCTGCTCAGTTGGGACCAGCACGTCGCCAAATTTATCAGAATGAGGGGAGGAAGCTATTCGTTCTTCCAAAGCCATTTTGACTTTGGTTTCAAAACCCGAATAAACATGCACTATATACCATTTAAGAGCCACTTTTTTCTCCTCATTCTATTTAAGGACCACACCTATCAAACTTGACAAACCAATATCGACTATCCCTAAAAAAAATGATATTATCATAACAAGAATTATAACTACCAGCGTGGAACCTATAGTTTGCTTGCGTGTGGGCCATGTTACCTTGTTAAGCTCAACCTTAACCTCCCTTAAAAACTGTAAAGACTTTTGTAAAGGCCCCGCAACAAAAAGCCTGTCCAAGAAATTTCCTTCAGGTTTTCTTGACTCAGACCTGGCTGTACTCGAAGATTTCTTCAGGGATAAAATTTGTGCTTTTTTTATGCCCCTGACAGAATCTGATATTAAACCCGTCTTTGGAGAGGCAGCATCAATTCCTGCCTTAGATGATGGTGCTCTATCGACACTTTGCTTTTTCTTTTTTTTGCCGGCAGAAGTCTTTTTTCTTTGTAACTTTCCCATTATATACCCAAAAAGAGCAAAAATCTCAAAGTCGAATCAATTAAGGACATCTTTCATCCCCTAAGCTTCGAGATCTAATTATTTTTTAAATTTAACTGGCAGGCCAGGAGGGATTCGAACCCCCAACACCCGGATTTGGAGTCCGACGCTCTACCGTTAGAGCTACTGGCCTGCATAATCCTGAATTTAACTTGTCAATAATATTATCGATCACAAATTCGGATAAAGGTTTTATTTTGTCTCCTTATGCGGAGTATGTTTTCTGCAAAACCTGCAATATTTATTGAATTCAAGCTTATCCGGTGTTGTCCGTTTATTTTTTGTTGTAGTGTAATTTCTTCTCTTGCATTCACTACACGCAAGGGTAACAATTATTCTCACCAGCCTACTCCTTTATTCAATTATTTCGCTTACCACTCCAGCACCCACAGTACGGCCGCCTTCCCTTATCGCAAACCTGAGCTCCTTCTCCATTGCTATCGGAGTTATCAGATCCGCCGAAATCGTTACATTGTCACCAGGCATCACCATCTCTATTCCCTCTGGTAAACTCAAAATTCCTGTAACATCCGTCGTCCTAAAATAAAACTGCGGCCGATATCCATCAAAAAACGGGGTGTGGCGTCCACCCTCTTCCTTACTCAATATGTATACCTCTGCCTTAAACTTCGTATGAGGTGTTATCGTCCCGGGAATCGCTACTACTTGTCCTCGCTCAACTTCCTCTCGCTTCGTACCTCGTATCAAAAGCCCTATATTGTCTCCGGCACGTCCCTCATCAAGCAGCTTCCTGAACATCTCTACCCCTGTACAAACTGTCTTCATCGTCGGCCGGATACCTACTATCTCAACCTCATCTC
>Ga0255426_10153_pt1 | contig 14257 bp, 8 predicted proteins | sample ANMaggSeSYBR02J9_FD_182666 | JGI IMG/M metagenome (GOLD analysis project Ga0255426, IMG submission 182666) | Sediment cell enrichment communities from methane seep in Santa Monica Basin, California, United Staets - ANME aggregate JGI... | ecosystem: Environmental > Aquatic > Marine > Cold seeps >...
GTGTATAAAAAAAATGTTTTAAGTATATCTTCGATCCTACTCTAATATTGATCAGTCTGGCAAAGTATTTTCTACTCTACCATACTATTAGAACATACGAGGTAAAAAAGAAAAATGGTACATGAAATAATACAAACACATTGTGCGCAATGTTCACCGGATGAAGTAGTACCCCATACGATACTCAAAGAAGGAACAGAACCTTTGATCAAATGTAAGCAGTGCGGCGCAGTCCATATATACAGAAAACAAAAAACCCAAAGCGTAGATATCAGGGTAGTGGTCAGCACAGGCGATCGCTCTTTCACACACAGATTGACCATGGACTCGGATAAGATCGTATCTATCGGTGATGAATTTATGGTTGAGGATGAATTACATGACCAGGCAAACTTTGCCCTGATAACATCTATTGAATCAGGCAATCGAAGGGTAGATAGTGCAAAAGCCGATGAGATCCTCACACTCTGGGCCAGGTCTACTGATAAAGTGATCGCTAAAATATCCATCACCAGAGGCTGGCAGACAGATACTATTGATCTGGAAGTTCCGGGGGACCGGGAATTCTGTGTTGGTGAGACCATATCCAGGGGACCGGATGTATTCAGGATAAAAAAGATAAAAATACGTAATGGCAGATTTACACAAAACGAAGGGGAACCGGTTATGGCGAAACATATTAAACGCATTTTCACTGATTCAATTGAGCGAATAGAATGGTTAAACCGTCCTACACCGAAAAAAACACATAAAAAGCCCTTTATGAACACAAACAAGTCTATTATTAAACCGCGGGGATCTAATACATGGACTTTAAAGACCAAAGAACGAGATTAATACGAAATCTCAAATCAAGAAATGAAGAGATATCAAATAGAGTATTTGATGCCATGGAACAGGTGCCAAGACACCTGTTCGTACCCGGGAATGAACGTATAAATGCATATACGGATCGTCCACTTCCTATAGGTAGCGGGCAGACCATCTCGGCACCACATATGGTAGCCATAATGTGCAGCTTATTAGACCTGCATCCCGGACATAGGGTACTGGAAGTAGGTTGCGGTATGGGATATCATGCTGCTGTTATGGCACAACTGGTGCGCCCTGGTGGACATGTATATGCTGTTGAGCGGATTAAAATATTAGGAGAGTCTGCAAAAAAGAACCTCCTTGAATCAGGGTATGAAGATGTTACAGTAGTGATCGAAGACGGCAGTCAGGGATTACCCCGACAAGCGCCCTTTGACAGGATATCTGTGGCCTGTACGGCACCTGAAATACCTGATGTCCTGATTGAACAGTTAACACAGGGAGGTAAGATGGTAATACCCGTAGGTCAATATATGCAGGAACTATATCTTGTTACCAGATCCAATGGCATTACAAAAGAGAAAAAGGGCGGTGTTATATTTGTGCCACTTATTGGAAAATACGGATTTTCATAGTATATCAAGTATAACCTGATATATCGAAAATGCTCACTCTGTTCGCATTTTCTAATCTTCGGCTCTTTTAAGAGCCTCAGTCAATAAAATCCGACCGGATGGAGGATTTTGTTTTGAGTTCATTATGTGTATCCTGTAAAGGCAAAGGAATGTGTGGACGTCCCGTATGTCCTATCCTGGAGAAATTCAAGACTTTCAGTAGATCTCCCGGACTATCTGATAATATCTTCGGAGCTTCCCCGCCATCGGTTTTTGTTGGACGCTATGGGTACCCCCGGGTATCTGCAGGGCCGTTAGTACCTCCGGACGTTGACGGGTCAGATGCAGCTATTTTTGACAGCTCCCGATCATGGAGCAATTTGAGTATTGAAGATATCATAGGTCTTCGATCAAGACTGGTCCGTTCCAATATGCGTTTGAATGTGAAAGATGCGGCAGTACCTGATATAATGCTGCAGAAAAGCCAGGAACTGGCACTCTCGGAAGTTCCGGTAGATACGGAAGTATGGTTTCATAAACCACCCAGAATAGACATGCGCTTTGATAGTGTTCTCACTCCAATGGGTCCGTCCGGAGAGATTACAAGGCTGGATATCACGCAAAACCCGGTAGTTCCCAGGCAAGTGGACAAAGTGGTATATGATACTGATGTCCGGGCAGTTGACGCAGTAGGGGAATTATATAATTCAGATATTTCGGTCGACCATATCACAAGGCTTCTATCTATCGGATTGTTAGGAAAACAGCGCAAGATCGTACCTACCCGTTGGTCTATAACAGCCACTGATGATATGGTTGGTAAAAAGCTTTCTAATGATATTAAGTATTTTCCGGAAATAAATGATATTTTAGTATATAGCGGTGGAATACACGGCAACCATTTTGAGATACTGGTATTTCCCGGTGCTTATGCCTATGAACTGATCGAGATATGGATGCCAAAAGCAGTATGGTCAGGTGGTGATATCACTTTGGAAGCAGACAGGGAAGATCACAGAAAAAAGAAATCATATTCAAATCTGGGCGGGGGTTATTATGCTGCCCGTCTTCCTGTACTGGAACACCTGCACCGGATCCGCCGTTGTGCCAGTATATTTACTATAAGGGAGGTTACACCTGACTACTGGGCACCGCTAGGTGTATGGGTGGTAAGAGAAGCAGCAAACCAGGCTATGTCATCAGTACCGATGCGGTTTGGTTCAATTGATGATGCACTTATGGATATGTCAGCACGTATTCATACTTCTATAGATAGGTGGAAACCTGTATCATGGTTACTGGATAGAAAAACAAAACAAAAAACTTTAATGGATTTTGTTCATAAATATTAAATCATAGTACATTCATACTACTTGCTTATGCCTGAACCTGAAGATGAGCGCTGGAGTGCTCTGGAAGTAACTCATAACCAAACTGTGCGTTCTAAAAAGATGGCGATGTTCAATACCAGCAGTATAGAACTGCGACATCTGTTCATTGCCTGGATAGCTCTTTCTTTTGCATTTGCTCTTGTGCTGGATCACCCCCTACCGGGTGAGACTTTTAGTTCTTCTTTTATTGACCTGATGATATTATGTCTTATCACTCTGGGTGTTTCCTTTATTGCTCATGAAATGGGACATAAGTTCGTAGCACAGCAATATGGGGCATGGGCCGAATTCAGGATGAGTTCAGGAATGCTGTTCTTTGCAATTTTTTTGGCCTGGCAGATGAGGATTATTTTTGCTGCTCCCGGAGCTGTACAGATATTAGGACCTCATATTACAAAATCCCAGATGGGGAAGATAGCAGCAGCCGGACCCCTGGTAAATCTATTTCTGGCCTTTGTATTCATGCCGCTTCTATTTGATACTGATTTTTTACATGAGATCGGTCTGTTCGGTGTGAGAATTAATTTGGCACTGGCAGGGTTTAATATGTTACCTATAAGTGTACTTGATGGGCGTAAAGTGCTGGTATGGAGTAGCATAGCATATTTAGGATTAGTAATGTTGATTATACTGGAGATAATTTTCTTATTGCCGCTTGTGATATGAAGTCAGGGGCATTCCTTTGCCATAGGTTTGTATTTGTAAATGGTGTAAGCCACAATCTTTTAATTCCAGGAAATCCTTGCGATTGGTTGAATATTCATTTCAGGTGAAAGCTCCTGATAACAAAGTACAGGAAGATTTGGGAATTCTATTCTTATCAAGTTATATAGTCGTTTTCTAATTTCCATATTTGTCAAAATGGCTATATTTTGGTTCGATGACAGGCTTTTAGTCTCATTGTAAATAGCTTTAATAAGTTTATCATGACCATCATCCGTTAAAGGTTGTTTATCAATATTCATAATTCTAGTTTCTATCTGAGGGTCCAACAAATAAACAACTAATGAAGATCTTCCCCGTGTAAATTTATACGAAATATATCTTTTCAGTTTCATTCTAACTAAATTTGAATAATCAACAATATCCAGATCTTCCAGTTTTTTTCTTTGTGTAACAGGGCATAAATTCCCTGCATTCGGGAAAAAAACAATATATTTATTTATTTCGGTTGTGACTACTGTACCATTAATTGCAAGTAAACTTTCAAGGATTCCCTTTATATCTCTGATTGTAATTTGTTCTTCCAATAGATTTCTTAAAATTCCTGTTAATATCTTTAGATCAAAACGATTCAAAACAGCATCTATAAGATCTGGCAAATCCTGCTTTAGTTGGTTCATTTTATAATCTGTAATTTTAGAAGTCAGGAAGATATCAGCATTTTTCCTGATTTCTGCACTTATATTAAGAACTATAAAACCCGCAGGTCCCCATATAATAAAACCTTCATTTTTGCATTTTTCTAAAGCTTCATCTATTTCTTGGACTATCGTACATTCATTTCCATTAGCTGGATTGATTGCTTCCTTAACAGTTAAATTCAATCTTGAAAGCTGGTCGGGAAGTGCATTCACTAAGAATTGATCTGTATCAATACCGGATGAAGATGGTAATCGGAGATCATTTAACTGCATTCTAAATTCGTTTTTCTCCAATCGGTTATCCGTATCAATTCTAACATTTGGAATGTTAATTCCTAATTCATAAAAAAAACCATCGGACATCGATTGAAATAATTCTGCTATTGGCTTATCATCAGCCTCGGAAACTGGAACTACACTGTTATCATACAGAATGAGCTTTAAATTCGTTGTATCAAAACCGGAAATGGCTTTTTCAAAAAAATCCCTGGTATCCCATTTTTTTTTTTTATTAATGAAATCCTTGAAGATAGATTTACCCCTGTTAATTCTAAATCCCATATGAATAAAAGATAAAAGAAAATCATGGAAATCCTGTTCTGGCAGGTCATGGTTATCAGTTTCATTGTTTTCAGATAGCCACTTTTTCTTTATTTCGTTACTGAATGGAACTGTAAAGAATAACTCACGGTTTTGCTGAATAGATAATACTATGGACCTGGCAAGATCTTTTGCGGTCACATCTTTGTCTATGATTGTTGGAATTGGGAGTCTGCATCTGGTGTTATTAATTAATAATTCAAAAGAATTTACAGAAGGCAGATCTTCAAGAAGGTTGATTTCTAATGAGATTTCCGCAGGTATTGTCAGATCCAATGCCAGTTCATCCAGATATTGCTGAAGATATTTCGTAAAGTCTTTATTATAATTATTTTGATCGATAAAATGGTTCAGAAGTTGTGTCAACTCAATAATGACATTAATGTTCCCCAATATCTCGTCCTTTTCTTCCATAATTATCACTTTTATCTTTTCATGATTCTTTTTTATCAGGTACTTCTTTTTGATCCAGTTCAATTTCTCCAATTATTTTATTTTCAAGATCAGGCAGTAACTCCTTTCGGGAAAGAACAGGAATCAAAGGAAACTCAATTTCGCTCAATTGCCTAAAGAAAGGTCTTATCCGGGCACATTCAACCACAATTGCAATATTTCTCTGAGAACCAATCATTTCACGAACTTCCCTGAGTGCTTCTTGAGCACTTTCCGGATCTAAAGCAAGGAAAGACTGTTTTTCTTCTTGACGAATTGAGTTGAAAATCATTTTTTCAAACAGGTTTCCAAGTTTATAAAAAGAATAATTATCGTTATTTCCCGACAACTCTGACCTTATTTTAGGAATTAACCTGATTTCTTCAACAATTGTAGCAATATCTTTAGTATCATTTTTTAAAAGATCAAATTCCTCGACAATCTTGTCAATTGCAGTGATAGGAGTATCTTCATTCAATAAACTCTTAAGTATGGTAACTAAAAGGCTGAGATCTTCCCGGTTTTTCCGGAGTTTTTCATAAGCATCTGGTAATTTGCTTTTTAATAAACTCATAACTTTCTGGTGATCGATGAATTCTAATAAGTTATTTCCAATGAAACCCTTAAGGTGCCTTACAATATAATCTGTAACTCCCAGAAGTGTTTGTCCTTGAAGCTTTTCTCCCTCGTTTTGTGAGACCCAGAACGCTTTATCACCAGTCTCGGGATCAGTTGTTTCTTCTCCTGTGATACCTGATTGTATTAAAGTCTCTTCATGACCGATAAATAGTTGTTTTTCTTTTAAACTCCCCATTACCAGAGGTATTTCGTTTATCTTAAAAATATAGGTATTAAAGGGAAGATCACCTTCATTACCTCGTATTCTGACACCCGGCACTTTAACTCCCATGGATTTGTAAACATCATCTCGCATTTTGACAAGTAAGTTACTAAAATCAGGATTTAGTTCCTCATCTTTTTTTGATATATATGGTATCAGATTACTTGCAACTTCAATTGCTATAGGAAGTACAACTGATATCATGTCTGATCCATGCAGATATTTATTAAAATAGTGATTTTCTTCTTCATCTAAAGTCCATTTAAGTTTATTTTGATATTCTTCTTTTTCCGGATCAATTGAGATTGCTTTATTAAATTCTTTAACAGCTTTATCCCATTCCTTTAATTTGCGATATGCTCCAGCAAGGTTAGAATGATAAACAGCTATTTTCGGAGTAATTCTTAAAGCTTCCTTATAATTTTCAATAGCACTATGGTAATCTTCTGAAGAATAGTATGCATCACCAAGCTTGTTGAAATGTGTATCATTGGATTTATCAATCTCGATGGCTTCTTTTAAAAACCTGATTAGTTCATCTGAATTGAAAAGATCCGGGAATGCTTCAACCGAATTTAAAGCATAATAGTTAATAGGGTCTGATATCAACCAGTCTGTAATAAAAGTTTTAATATTTTTGCTGTTAGTTTCTTTATCCTCATTATCATTTTGATTTTCATAAATACGATATAATATCATGTTGATATCAATACTTTCAGGATAAAAATTCTGGATTAAATGACAAAGGTTCGTTGATGCAACAAGTGCATCCTCATTCTTGTGATTATATGATAAAAACTCTGCCCACACCTTCAAAACTTCAATATCATTTACATCTAATCTTTCTCTTTCAATTGTAAATGTACATAATTTATTTACTCCACCACCATCGTAATCAATTTTTAAACCCTCAAACAATGAAGACAACTTAGCATGATGATCCATAATTGTTTTAATTTTTGGAAATTTTTCATTCCTCAACTCATCTTGCAGGTCTTTAATCTCTTTATCCATTTCATTAATTTTTCTAGTGGACTCATCGATCTTTGCTTGTATGCTATTTATTATTTGATAATCTCCTCGTCGTTCCAGATAATTTGAAAATCTGCTAGGTAATTTACTATTTTTTCCTTCTATTTCAACAGCATAGCTTAAAGGATTAGAAAAATCTTTATTTCCAGGGTTCATTAATAAATCGGAAATACTTACAGGTTCTGTACTCTTATATTTTTTTGAAACATCCAGACTATAATTAATATGTAGTGCTTCGTATATTTTTTTTGAGATTTCAATTTTTTCACTAAGTTTTGTTCCTTCTTCTTCCAGTTTTTCATTTAGTTCTTTCTTTCTATTTTCTTCAATATTTCTTTTTTCTTCTATTTCATCAATTAATTTCTGTTTTTGCCTTATGTGGGTCTGAGCAGATGTGATAATTACATCAGGCCAGGAAGGTGAAAGTTTTTCACATTTATCTATGCATTTTGTTATTTTATCTTCTTGATCATCCTTCAATCTATAAGCATAGCTAAGATTGTAATATATAATAGCATTATCAGGATCTTTCTGTTTAGCTGTTTTATATCCGTTTATTGCATCATCCAGTTTATTTTCATCGCCAAAACGAGAAAAATAATTTACAGATGCATTTCCAAAATCGTTTAATATAAAACTGTGAACTGAAAATAGTGTCTTATCAGAAATCTGTTTTCCTTCAGTATCTTTTTGTTCTTTATTTTCTTCAATTTCTTTTATTTTTCTTTCTGCTCTTTCCCTGAAGTCTTTATATCTTTGAACCATTTCTGGTACTATATATGCATAATATGAGTTAATCGATCTTTTACTAAGTATAGAAGAATAAGCTGCAATACTGGGATCAATTAAAATCGTCTGCATATAGAGATCATAACTTTTGTTTAATTCACCTTCTTCCGCAGCAATCCGCGCAAGACCATAGTATAAATCTCCTGCAAATGTCTTTTGGACACTTGCTTTTATCTCTAGACCATATAAAAATTTTTTCTTTGCTTCTTTGCAATTTCCAAGCAGCCAGTATAAATATCCCTGAGCTGCCAGAGTAGCAATATTTCCGGGATTTATTTCAAGAACCTTATCATATTCTTTGATAACACTTTCCACTCTTTCTTCATTTAATTCTCTTCTAATTCTCAATTTCATATTTAAGAATTGTGCCAGACGGTATTGAGCGATCTCGAAATCCGGTGCCATTTCAGTTGCCTGCCGTAAAAAAAGAAGCGTCTGGTTCAGGTCAGATTCAATTTCTGAGGCAGCTAAAAGCCATAGGGCGTTTTTCTGGCTCAATGCAGGATCAACTGCTTTTGCGTCATTAAGATACTTTTTGGCTTTTTGGTTAGCTTCTAACCCAAGTCCGGAATATGCTAAAGCTGCAACTGAATAAGCCTCAAAAAGCACTTTTCTTTGTATATTAAACTTTTTTCGATTTCTCTTTCGAAAAGTATCTTTTGGAAATGTCAGGAATGCCATCATGGTTTTATAACGTTTTTCATTAGTGAGGACTTCACCCTCATCGTATTCGTTATAATCATATCCGTCACATTCTCTCTTGTCAACTGAAGACTGGTTTATTTTCCATTTCGGATTAATTCTGTTATACAATTCTTGTAACTGCTTAATTGACTTTTCAAGTTCTTCAGGTATCTCAAATAAAGTATTCTGTGACCTGCCTGATAAAGTTGAAATTGCATTTCTATAAATCAAACATCTTGAATAACCTATCCTGGCTTTTGCTTCCATGACCTGGGATATTGCAGCAAAACGGTAGAAAAAAGGGAACTTTAATAGATATTGAGATGGACTTTTGAATACTCTTTTATCAAAATATTCTCTTGATTTGATATAAAGTCTTATTGCATAGTTATAAGCGTCAACAGTATTTGATCTTTCAAAATCTTTCGCTTCATGGAATAAAGCAACAGCACGCAGGTAATCTGTCGGGAAAAGATCAATTTTTCCTTCTACATCAGAATAGATCTGTCTATATATTTGTGTAGCGATCCTTGAATAAACTCTTTCAACGATTTGATTATATTTATCAGCATTCAGGACCTCTTCTATGACTTTAATTTTGTCCTTCTCTTTGAATATCGGATATTTGATAGGCTCAGCTAAAGCTTCAGATCGACCAGGTGGACCTATCCTAATATAAGGTGTCACTTGAATTACCCATTCCCCATCTTTATTTTCTCTTATTGCATAATGTCCACTAACATGAATATGAGAAGTCAATCCCTTCTGATATGTCGAAGGCAATTCATCTAATTTAAGTAAAGAAAACCTTTTAATTCGATTATTAAGTTTCTCCATAAGATCAAAATGAAGAAATCGAAAATATTCCTCATTAATAAGGGTGAAGCGTTTATCTGGTCTAGTTGGCGGTTCAGGTTCTAACGGTTCACCATCCCATTCCGGATCACTAAAATGATGATAGGCATCGAAATAATCATAAATTGTGAAAAAATCTTTTCCATCAAATAATCGTGTCCCCCTCCCGATAATTTGTTTGAATTCAATCATTGAGTTAATTGGACGCATTAAAACAATGCTTCGGATATTCCTTGCATCAACACCGGTTGAAAGCTTTTGTGAAGTAGTAAGAATTGTGGGGATGGTTTTTTCATTATCTCTAAATTCATCTAAATATTGATCACCAAGTTTCCCATCATTGGCAGTAACCCTCACACAGTAATTGGGTTCTTTGCTTTCTTTATACTGATTTATTAAATCTCTAATCGCAAGGGCATGATCCTGGGTTGCGCAAAAAATAATAGCTTTTTCATTTTGATTAATCTCTTTTAAAAGTAAGTTTGCATTGTATGCTTCTTTTGCTTTAATTTCAATTATTTTATTCCAGTCGGTTCCCGTATAAATTTTTCCATATTCTGCTCTTCCTTCAAGAATCCTATCATCAGATGTATAAACATAATCATCCATAGTGGTTTTAATTGTTCTGACTTTAAAGGGGGTTAAGAAACCGTCATTAATTCCTTCTTTTAATGAGTAAACATAAAGAGGCTCTCCGAAATATTTGTAAGTATCAGCATTATCTTTTCGTTTTGGAGTGGCAGTTAAACCCAATTGAACAGCAGGAGAGAAATATTTCATTATTGCACGCCAATTTCCTTCGTCATTTGCTCCGCCCCTATGACATTCATCGATAATTATGAAATCAAAATAATCTTTAGGGTATTCTCCAAAGTAAGGAGTATCGTTTGTACCACTCATAAATGTTTGAAATATTGTGAAAAATATACTGCCATTTGTTGGAACTGAGCCTTTTTTCCTAATTTCATCAGGTCTAATTCTAACCATCGCATCTTCAGGAAATGCAGAGAATTCATTGAAAGCTTGATTTGCCAGAATATTTCTATCTGTGAGGAATAAAATTCGTGGTCTTCTTGTACCATCCCGCTTTAAATTCCAACGTGCATGGAAAAGTTTCCAGGCAATTTGAAAAGCAATAGCAGTTTTTCCTGTACCTGTTGCAAGAGTTAATAGTAATCGATCTTTTTCTTCGGCGATAGCATCTAAGGCTTTATTTGTTGCAATTTCCTGAAAGAATCTGGGCTCATAAACTCCCCCGTTAGGAATTGCATTGAATTGTTCTTTCCAATTGTTTTCGATATTGAAGGTTTTATTCCATAATTCGTCAGGCGTTGGGAATTGTTCTATTAGCCCTTCGTTGCCTGTCTCCATACAGATCTGATAGATCTCTTTGCCATTGGTTGCAAAAGTTGTTTGTAAATGAAGTTTTTGAGCGTAATTTTTTGCCTGTGCAACCCCCTCTCCAACTTCCAGAGTATCGCTTTTAGCTTCTATAACTGCAAGTTTACGACCTTTATAAACCAGAATATAGTCAGAAATTAATGGTTTTGCACGCCCTGCGCCCGTTTGAAGTTTTCCTGGAGTGATGTGGTGTTCTCTTAATACTTTAGAATATTCTACAATGCCCCACCCACTTTCTTTTAGCCTGGGATCGATCAGTTCAGCCCGAGTTTCTGCTTCATTCATTTATATCCTTAATTTCTTTAATTTTATTTAAATTATTTTGTTTTGTCACAACGCTTCTACCTAATTCGTCTTCAGCTTGTTTTCTGGCAGTTCCTGCAACTTTACCGCCTCGTTTGGCAACAGTTTTATTTTTGTTAAATGTTTCCGGTTTTTCTTTTTGAGAAATTTCTGTAGTTACTCTTTCACCAAGCATTGTAAAAATTAATTCAAGATCATCCATGTGATCGCGTAAGTTCATTTTTGATCTTTGGGGTAAATTTTTGTGATTTTTATATTCGGCAGGAGTGAGTCCAAAGGTCGCTTTTGATATTTCGGCAGTAAGGATTGCAAAATCTTTTTGTTCTGTAATGCCTCTTTCTTTCCATTCATCTGTTAAATTTTGCCTTATCGCAATTCCTCTTAGCCTTTTATCGATCCAATCGTTTGAATATCCCTTTTGTTCATAAAGATCTTTCATTCTTTCTTGAGCAAGTTCAGGATTTTCAATTTCATCAATTCTATCTTTTCCGACTTTTGCAAGCCATCTTTTGAAAGGCTCAGCTCTGGGAGATGGTATTGTTTGGATTAATCTGAAAATATCTTTTATATTTCCTGCAAGAACGTTTCTTTTTTTATTTGTATGAGTTAACATTTCTACATAGGGACAATTTGTCCCTATGTAACTTCCAAGTTCTGCATCTCTTTTGCGCATCTTTTTTAGATAATCTGTTGGATTTGAACTATCTGTTAATGCTCCAACAATATCGACTAACGAATAATACCAATCATCTTTAAACCAAGTCCTTCTGATACCCTTATTTTGAAAAAGTATTAACTTTTTTTTTCCATCATCAGTCATTTTAACTCCTCATCAAATGCTTTTTGCAGGATGGATTTCTTTAATTCTTCCAAGTCTACGAGTTTCTTTTCGTAGATTGCTTCTAGTTTTTTGGTTTCGGCTGAGAGAGCGTCAAGTTTTGTGACAATGGATTGTTGTTCGGTTAGAGAAGGAATTTGAACATTTATTGAATAAACTTCATTTCTATTTATCCCTGGTTTCACACCTTTTGCTAAAGAAGGTAAATTTAATCCACTTAAAAGATAATAAATAAAATTCAGGCTGTATTTATTATCATCAAAAGTTATAAAATATGTAACATCTAGTGGCCAAAACTTTCTTTCAGTAAAGTTTATTTCTCCAGCAGAACCTTTTCTTCCAATAATTATACTAAATTTATCATGATAAAATTCATCCGTTCTATTTTTTTCACCATTAGCGCCATAGACAGGATATTTTCCCTCAGATTTTCTTTTTGATTTATCCAAAGGTTTTCCATATTCTAATTTTAAAAAATTTCCCAACGTCTTCTCTTCCCATCCTTCGCCTTTGTTTTCAAAAACACTTTGCAAATAGCTTTCAAAAATCTCGTTTGCATTTTTTAAATTATTCTCAGCGTTGTATTTTGCTTTTGCAATGCTTTCAAAAGCTTCATCTAAAATAGCAACGATATGTTTTTGTTCTGGGAGGGACGGAATAGGCACTTTGACAGAACTTACTAAAGCAATGTTCAAATTACGAACTGTTGAACCAGCAGCTAAATTATCGAACTGCTGAAAAATATATGGTGAAGAAAGTAAGTAATAAAGAAAATCGGTCTCAAATAACTTTTTGTCTGTTTGCTTTAATACCAACCAACCGTCATGAATACAGCCGGTTGTTTTCATTATATAAGGTCTTCCAAAACTCATCGAATTTGAAAGTATAAAATCCCCTTCATTTACTATTCTTGTCTTGTGTAAACCATCACGAGTAATCTTTTCTTTAGTTTCATAAATATATTTTTCAGATGCAGTTGCATCAGAAATTTTAATCCAATTTATTCCATCAGATAATTCGGTTAAATATTTTTTTATTGGTCTTGGAGAACCACCACGTTCAATGGATAAAACATCCCCCAACTTCTTTACTTCCCAATCCGCCACTCAAATTAACCCCTTTATCGATTTGAGAATCTCTGCGCTTTCTTTGTCAAGCATTGCAATTTCATCCACAATCTCTTGCGGTTCCCGAAGCGGCGCGTCCTCTTTTTCATTTGGATTTTTCACAGACAGATCATAAGTATCTGTGTTTATATCCGAAATATTCACAGTCCACGAATTTACCGAATCCGCTTTTGATTTTTGCAATGTAACAAATTCCGCCAGATCATTTTCATTCAATGGATTGGTTTTGCCCAGGTTTCTGCCCGGATTTAATTGATAATACCATACTTTTCGTGTTGGTACACCCTTTTCAAAAAACAGCACAACTGTTTTTACACCTGCGCCCAGAAATGTGCCGCCTGGTAGATCCAGAACAGTATACAGGTTACAATTCTCTAATAGGTGTCTTCTTAATGAAACCGATGCGTTATCGGTGTTTGATAAAAATGTATTTTTTATAACAACGCCTGCTCTGCCTTGAGCTTTTAGTATCTTAATGAAATGCTGCAAGAATAAAAAGGCAGTTTCTCCTGTTTTAATTGGAAAGTTTTGCTGAACTTCTGCTCTTTCTTTCCCGCCAAAAGGTGGATTTGTTAAAATAATATCATAACGATCTTTTTCTTGAATATCAGTTATATTTTCTGAAAGTGTATTGGTATGAATTATGTTTGGCGCACCGATACCATGAAAGATCATGTTCATGATCCCGATAATATATGCAAGTGATTTTTTCTCTTTGCCGTAAAATGTATTTTGTTGAAGAATTTCTACATCTTTAGTTGTCAAATCTTTACAATTGTTTAGATATTCAAAAGCTTCACACAAAAAACCTGCCGAGCCGACTGCGCCATCATAAATTCTATTTCCTATAGTTGGTTCTACAACTTTTACAATTGTTTTGATGAGCGGACGAGGGGTGTAATACTCTCCGCCATTTCTGCCGGCATTGCCCATATTTTTGATTTTAGTTTCATACAAATGAGACATTTCATGTTTTTCAGCATGAGAACCAAAACGCAGCCCGTCAATTAAATTAATTACTTCGCGTAAATTATAGCCGCTCTGAATCCTGTTTTTTAACTCGCTGAAAATCTCTCCAATTTTGTATTCAATTGTATCTGCGTTTTCTGCATTCACTTTGAATTTTTTAAGATAAGGAAATAATTTTTGATTAACAAAATCAGTTAAATCATC
>Ga0255426_10154_pt1 | contig 14230 bp, 19 predicted proteins | sample ANMaggSeSYBR02J9_FD_182666 | JGI IMG/M metagenome (GOLD analysis project Ga0255426, IMG submission 182666) | Sediment cell enrichment communities from methane seep in Santa Monica Basin, California, United Staets - ANME aggregate JGI... | ecosystem: Environmental > Aquatic > Marine > Cold seeps >...
TCCGAAAGGGGTTATGCTCAGCCATGAAAACATAAACGCAGCTATTCATGCCGTCATTTTTCTTGAGCGTTCCAATGAAAACGACAGGTCTTTATGCTTTCTACCTTTTAATCATGTATTCGGCCAGATGCATATTATGAATGCGACCATACTTAGCTGCGGTTGCCTGGAGTTAATGCCCGGTTTTGATATGGACCGGGTGTTGGATTGCATGAGAACAGGGCGGATCACCAAATTTTTTGCTGTTCCAACGACATTTGTCCGTTTACTGAATCTGGGGAGACTCGAAAAAAAACTGGGAAGGATTCGATATTGCTTCTCAGCCGCGGCCAGTCTAGCCGCCGATGTTGTCCACCAATGGAAAGAAAGGACCGGACTACCGATACACGAGGGTTACGGTATGACCGAAGCCGCCCCGACAGTCGCCTATAATCATTATTATAAACACGTCATCGGATCGGTGGGAACCGAAGTGCCTGGTGTTGAAATTCAAATCAGGGACCAAAACGGGGTCCAGATGGAACAGGGCCAGGAGGATGAAATTTGTGTGCGTGGACCAAATATAATGAAGGGATATCTAAATAACCCTGAAGAGACGCAAGCAGCCTTTTGGGAAAAAGGATGGTTCCGTTCCGGGGACATTGGAATTATTGATGAAAATGGCTACTTATATATCATCGACCGTCTGAAAGATATGATTATCACCGGCGGAGAAAACGTCTATTCCCTGGAAGTGGAAGAGGCCCTTTACACCTATCCTGACGTCCAGGAGTGTGCTGTGATCGGTGCCCCTGATAAAGAATGGGGTGAACGAGTGATGGCTTTTATTATTCCACGGCCCAATAAATCCATTGACGATAAGAAATTGCAACGCTTTCTAAAATCTCGGCTTTCACCTTACAAGGTTCCAAAATTATTTTTCACAGTAAGCGATTTTCCGAGGAACCCTACCGGAAAAGTGTTAAAAAGAGAACTAAGAAAAACCTTTATAAAGAAAAATGATTAAACCTAAACCGGGGTTGGGGGCGTACATAAGTTTATAAGTTGAGGGTTGGAAACACCCACTACTACCCCGTCAACAGGGTAGTCAAAATCAGCACTAATTTGTTCCATATCAAAATAGTTTACTCCGTGGTCGGTCTCTTCATCCGGTGTAAAGGCTCTTTTTATTTCTCCATGAGGTATATCCGGGTTTTCCTTCAATATTTCAAGTGTTGTCATAATGGCGGCAATGCCGGTTTTTTCGTCAGCAGCCAATCCGGAATTTACGATTATCCCTACCGAAAAACCGCTTTTGATATCTTATTGTAATCTATTCTATTTCGTATTAAAGGCAAACACTTCTATAGTGGTTGTCAAAAAAACGTTTTGCTATATAAATGTTTTTTTCTAAAACCACATATACCGCAATTCCATTTTTCGGAACATATTTATGAAAAGCGGTATAAAGTACTGAAACAGGGAGCATTCATTATTGGATCTTAAAAAGACAAATTCTCGTCGTACATTTTTCGGAATATCATCATTCCAGGCCCTTGCCATGTTCAGGCGGGGCCTGTTTTATAATTATCTTTCGATTTACCTTCGTCATTTCCTTGGGCTAAGCGTGACTGAAACCACACTCTTCGCCACGCTTCCCATGATCGCAAATGTGGTTTTCCAGACATTTGTCTGGGGTTCCATTTCAGACAGGCTTCAGCTTCGCCGAACATTGATTGTATGGGGTGAGCTTTTAGCCGGTGTGGGAACGGTTTTTATCTGGTATGCTCACAGACTGACAGAAAGTCAAACCTGGGCAGGTTATATCATTATTATTGGACTAACCGTCGTTGAAATCTTCTGGTCCATGTCCAATGTGGGATGGAGCGCTTTAATTTCGGATATTTATAAAGAAGGGGACCGCAGCAAGGTACAAGGCCAGCTTTCAAGTATCGGCGGTTTGGGACGGGTCATTGGCGTATGGATCGGCGGATTGATGTATGACGGGTTGAGTATGAAATACATGGGCTGGGGGTTTTATGAAGGCGCGTTATTTTTCATCGCGGCCGCAGTGATGGCTCTTTCAATCATCCCCATGTATTATGTCCCTGAAGGCGGTATGGATTATCTATTAAAAAATGAGCCGAATCACACGAATCCGGTCAAAGAAAAGGATTATATCAGGACATATGTGATCTTTATAATCGGGCTGGTTTTTCTTAATTTTGGGAAAAATTCAGTAGCGGTCATCCAAACCCAGTATCTTGTCCTTGAATCCGGCTTCAATGTCACAAGCCGGGTATTAAGTTATATTGTAAACACACAATCCCTGGCAATGGTTCTGGTTGGACTCGTGGCAGGCTGGATTGACAGGAGGCTTGGCAGTAAGTATGCTTTATTGCTTGGAAGTTTTACAGCCATCATGTATCTTATCATAATCGGGGTTTCCATGAATTTAAAGATGATTGTCCTGAGTAATTTTATCGCGGGTTTTACAGAGGTCATCATTATGGTTTCGTCATATTCATTTGTTTCAATATTAATTCCGCCGGAAAAACGGGGAAAACTGTTTGCGATTTTCAATGCCACATATTTTCTCAGTTGGGGTCTGGCCGGGACACTCATCGCCGGTCCGATTATCGACTGGTTAATCATTATCGGTAAACCAGAAGTGTTTTCATATCAGATGTCTTTCATTGCGGCTGCAGGCATCACTTTTATCGGGTTGGCATTTCTTGGGTATCTTACCTTTAGTAACACAGAAAAAAGAATTGGGGCGAACAAATGAAACTGATAAATAATTATATGAAATACCCGCCATACCGGGGCGGGAACAGTCTGGGGTTGCGGGACATCCTTGATATGTTGATTACTCATTTTACAATAGTTTTAGTCATGACCACCGGCCAAGCCGGTGGTCATGACTGAAAATGGCGGTCTGCCAAAATGAAATATCACTTAACATCTGCCATGACAAATGTTAAGTAGGGTGCATGAAAGTCATTTCTCGAAATATAAAAAAAGCCATTGAAAAAGATCTTAAGCAAAAGTTCGTGTTTTTGTCCGGTTCAAGACAAGTTGGAAAAACAACTTTGGCAAGAGAGATTATAGGTAAAAAAAATGTTATACGATTTGACACAAGTGTGAGATGATACTAAAATAATTACCTCTATCTTACCCATCTGTCAAAAATCCTGCAAAAATTAACTCACGTTCTGCACCAAAGCCACCTTAATCTATTTACTTATCTACCTTCATATCTCCTTTTTCTGAAACGATATATTGGATGCCTCCCCAGTTTGTTTTTTTATGAAAAAAGGATTTAAAGTAAACTTTACGTTTATCCGGCATACCGCAAGGCTTAGCCTGCCTATCATTCCTTATCCAGATTAAAGGTTTTGAAACCAATTCTAACCATATATTATTTTTGCTCCAAAGAAAAATATTACTGGTCATTGGAATTATTCTATATAATAATGGAATTTAAGAGTTGAGAGGTGAAAATGGAAAAAAAGGACTGGCACGAACCTCTTGCCGAGATTGTAGGACGCGTTCCAAGGGTAATATTAGTAATCGTTGGGATTATACTCTGTTACCCGCTTGTTTACCTGTTTTTTGGGTTGCCGGCATTTGCCGCCAATCTCACGAACACAGGAAAACCTGGATGGGTATTTTTTATGTTTCTGCAGGTCGCCACCTTGCAGTTAATACACTTAAAAAAAGCCTATGCCAGTGTAAATTGGCCGACCACCACCGGAACCATTACCAGCAGCGGGGTAGCGGGGATTAGTGATGAATGCAGTCCTTCGATTTGGTATAAATATTCGGTCAACGGAAAAGAATATGTTAACAAGGAGATAACGACGCAACAGTGGAATGAATCCATGCATAAACACCATGCAGAGGAAATAGTCGCTGAGTATCCAGTAGGAAGCACCGTCAAAGTGTACTTTCAGGAAAAAAATCCCAGCATTAGCTATCTTGTAATCGGCGTGAGTGTAACAAATTGGGTTCTATCTATTTTTTTTCTCCTCGGATTAATTGCCTCGGGAATTTGGGTGGCCAGCCTATGGCCGGGTTTTGAACTCACGCGGTTTAACGATATAATAAATCAGATCCCCCCTTTGTGGCCCCTATTTGAAGACATTAAGAATATTGAGGGACTCTGATGCCTGAAACCAATAATACGCGTGCCGTGAAGATCGCCTTGGTCATAGCAGTTGATATAAAAGGCGCATGGCACCCTCCCCGCTTAAGCGTTGGTGCGGCAGACTGTCCCTGGTGAATTGAATATGAAAATGCACTTAAGAAAGGAAAGAGTCGTCAAGAAAATGTTTCCACGGAATGAACGGTTTTCCTAAATGAGTCTGCTGGGGTGATCCATCTTATCTTTGGCGAAATGATCCTGGGAGCTGGTCTCTGGGCCACTATGGGCAGGGGACGCCACCGCCATTCTTATTCTGGAACATTTTTATGGAAAGCGGTATAAAGTTGAACTGGGAGTCATTATGTCAAAAAAAAACCGGACGGACATCTATCCTGATCTCCTGTGCCTGCGCCATTTTCTGGCCGGGAGCATTTATTTTCGGCTATCCCGGGGTTTTGCGTCAACACTGGCAGCAGTCGTTCAATGTTGGCGGAAGTGAAGTGGGCCAGACGATTTTTTTCATTCTAATCGGTGCAACCTGCTTTATGTACCTTTGCGGACTCTGGCAGGAAAAATACGGCCCAGGTAAACTGGCCGTTCTGGGCGCAATTTTGTGCGGCAGCAGTGTTATCTGGCTGGGTTGGGCTGAGAGCATGACGGCTGTGTACGCATGGGCGTTTTTAACCGGCGCCTCATCGGCCTTTATCTATGTCCCGGCGCTGACGGTGATTCAGCGCTGGTATCCCGAAAGACGCGGGCTGGTCTCAGGATTTTTCAATATGGCCTTCGGTCTGTCAGCGGCTCTCATGTCTCCGGTATTCACAACGCTTTTATCGAGCTGGGACTATAAAACAATCAACCTGGTATTTGGCTGTGTGGCACTCATCGTCGGTCTGGTGGCTTCCAGGCTGATCCGGTTTCCTGAGACGGATCTATCTGCCCCGGCAGTCGATACAACGATTGAGCCGGCCAGCCTCTCGGTGGTTGAAGCTTTAAAAACCCGCGAATTCTGGTACCTGTGGCTGACCTGGGTGTTGGCCGGTGCCGCCGGTGCCAGCATGCTGGTGCTGGCCACAGGATTCGGGTTGGCCCGTGGGCTGGGCCTCACCCAGGCCGTCGTGTTACTCACCGGTTTTAATCTGACCAACGGCTGCGGCCGGCTGGTAAGCGGATTTTACTCAGACCGCCTGGGACGCAGCCAAACCATGGCTATCAGCTTTACGGGTGCTGCCGTCGCCTATCTGATCATGCCCCATGTGGAAGGTATTTTGCTGTGGACCGCCCTGGCGGCGATTATCGGCTTTGCCTTTGGTACCCTGTTTGCGGTCACCGCACCGCTGGCCGGCGATTGTTTCGGAATGACCCATTTTGGAGCCATCTTCGGGCTGATTTTTACTGCCTACGGATTCCTGGCCGGACCGCTCGGTCCTTGGTTAAGCGGCTATATTCTGGATCTCACCCGGGGCAACTACACCATCGTCTTTTCTTATCTGGGACTCATGTATCTGGCTTCGGCCGGACTGATCCTGCTGGTTCGACCCTGGCGCGAATGTCGGCTGTAACTTCAAATGCACTCGTCCGTGGTACGGATGTTTTCCTACTGTCGTCGAATGTGACGGGCCGCCAGTCCAAGGGTTGCGGAACGGCTTGCTATAAAGAAAAACCCTGATTGTCCCTCCCGAGGTCATACACCTCAAACCTTGATTTGTGATTATATTTTGACAAATTGAATGGAAATATGTATCAAATAAGATCATGGCACGACAGTGGAGAATAGAATTCAGCGGGGCGCTGTGCCATGTATTATCCCGGTGCAATGGTCGCCAGGATATCTTTCTTTCAGATTATGATCAGAATCTTTTTTTATCATAGTTGGAAGAGTTGATTGAACGGTTTAATGTTGACGTGCATGCCTATGTTTTGATGAGCAATCATCTATTATTAAAGGCAAATGATGCGAATCTATCCAGAGCCATGCAATGGTTTGGCACCAGCTATACTCGCAAAATCAAGATATGCCCCCCATGGAGATTCTGTTTCAGACGGATCCGGGTGGTGAATTCAATATCGGTAAAAACCATTAAAAAGGAGATTGGAAAATGACAACAAACGACGAAACGAAAGAAAAGCCTCTTTGGTTGTTAATCGAGGAGAATTTCCTTGAGCTTGATTTAAAGGACCTCTCAGGGGAAAACCGGGAAGCAGCGATTCAACGGATTGCGGGTAAACTTGACAATGCCGGTTATAATGTTTCGCATCATGGGGGCAATTTGCTTCAGTTGAGATGGGCCATGGATGACATGCAAAAAGTTGGAAGGCCCCTTATGAAGGATTTAAACGATGCAATCGCGGCACTTTCGCTGGAAGACCTGGCCGACCAGTATATTGCAACGAGTAAGCTCATCAACGACCTTGCAGAGACTTGGCACCAACTCAAAAAATCTGAACGCAGACCGGATGTGATACAGATGGTCGAGAAGGCAAAACTCGATCTGCTCATCAACAAAGCAAAAGGCCTGCCTGACGATGAAGGTATCCGATTTCTCATTGGGGGAAAAGTAGCTGATGAAGTGATCACAAACGCGCTTAGCATTACTGAGGATAAGCTGGGTGAGGTGCACACCCAGATTAAAGAGGAAAAAGCAGAGCGGGCAAGAGTCGCAACGCTGATCGAGGCGGTAGAGGGCAAGTCCGACGAAGAAAAGGTGAAGCACCTAATTGAGAATAATGTCTCTGAAAATTTGATAATCGAGATGGCGAAAGTTGACCAGGGCGTGATCGATGGTGCCAAACAGTCAATGGAAGCGGCGCTAAAAGAACAACAAAAGGAGGCAGAAGAGGCGGCCGCGCGGAAAAAGGAAGAGGCTGCAGGACCTTCATTGGAAAATATTCCACCGGATAAGATGCTCGAATACATTGAGTCCATTCGCGAAATTATGGAATTTAGCGATGAAGAGAAAGATATCAGAGTAATGTGCGACCAGAGCACCATCCCCAAGTCCCTTGTGGACATTGCAGTTTCGGAGCCTGACAGACTGGATGAGCTCGAAAAAAAGGCGGAAGGATAATATTGTCAGGGGAATTGGAAAGCGTAAGATTTTTCGAAGCAATGATGATAGTGAATTTATCCGACTTCGCTCTTCGAGCTACGACGGGACAAGAAGGATTGGTCGATTTTGCCATGTTGTTTACCCTTTATGCTTCGCTTTCAGCTACGACCTAACAAGCTGGGAAAGCCGGAGGACTTCAGATCTTGTTTTACCAAGGGATTGCGGTAGCTTACTACAGCTTCACCCTTGACGCCTTGACTCTGAAGCCCACCGGCTTTTGCAACATTGGGGTGATGAATCTGGGTTGCGGGACGTTCCTGATTGCGGGTTGCAGGACATTCTACAGTACTTATGTCAAACAAAAATATGAATCATCGGGAAAGAGGATGTTCTTCGAACCCTTCTACCCACACTTTGAAGCAACTAAAGCGTATTTTTTATCCATTTCTTCCGCCCATCACGATTTACCACATAAGCTTTTACTTTTACGTATCGAAATGGGCCTTTTAAGGCATTAAAGCGGCCTTGTTTTTCTTTCTTTTCCTCTTGAAATGTTATTGGCATAACCCGCATTCAGACTTGACAGGCCGGTAGCCTTCTCCTATCATCCCGTTTTCTTTTTAACTCCGATGGTGTAGATGACGACCCCAAAAACCCAACACACAAATGTAAAAATTATTTTCGCTCTGACCCTGGTCCATTTTATGGGCGATTTCTACAGTTCATTTATCGCTCCACTTCTTCCCGCTTTTGTTGACAAACTTTCCCTCTCTATGGCCCAGGTGGGCATAATGGTTGGAATCATGCGGTTTCTTGCCTTTATTGTACAGCCGTCGATCGGCTATTTTGCGGACCGCTATCCGACCAGATCGTTTGCCCTCGGAGGACTTCTGCTCACTGTGTTATTTATTCCGTTGACGGGCATTGCACCGTCTTTTTTTGTGCTTACCCTGCTACTGGCGTTTGGATCGGTTGGATCTTCAATATTTCATCCGTCCATTACTGGAATGGTACCGGTTTATGCCGGTAGGAATTCAGGTTTTTCCATGTCGATATTCAACACCGGCGGAACCTTGGCTTTCGCAATCGGGCCACTTTTTATCACCTGGTATGTTGCCCGATACGGACTTTCTTCCATGCCAACTACCATGCTGATCGGGCTTGGAGCGTTAATTTTTCTCTACAGGGTCATTCCGATGCCTGAAGACCAAGACCTGAAAATTTCCGGCTTTATTAACTCCCTTAAGGATACTTTGGGAGAGGTGTGGCAAGCGGTTCTTCTTATATGGTGCGTGATGGTGCTGCGGGCCGTGGTCGGGCAGTCCTTTATGACCTTTATGCCTGTATTACTCGCCCAAAAGGGCTATCATCTGGTAGCGGTTGGGATCGTCACCTCTCTTTTTGTAGTAGCCGGAAGCTTAAGCGGACTTACGGCTGGCTATCTTGCGGATAAAACCGGCTTTAAACCTATATTTTATTGGACACATGGACTGATGACCCCCGCACTTTTACTTTTCCTAAATTTATCCGGAAGCTGGATATATCTTGGGGCGTTTACAGCAGGGTTGTTCGTGCTGGCAACTCTCCCTCTCGGGGTTGTCATGGCCCAGGAGCTGGCTCCCAGAGGACGATCTATGGTGGCCAGCCTGATGATGGGTTTTGCCTACGGTCTGGGTGGTGTTGTTTCACCGGTTATTGGAAAACTATCCGACCTGTTTTCCATTCAAACGGTTTTGCTGTACGTGGCCTTCATCCCGCTTCTGACCCTGGTTATAATTTTTTTCTTTCCTGATGTCGGCAAAAAAAAGCATAATTAAAACTCATCACTCTTACGTCTCTAAATCGATAAGAACTTCCTGGACATTCTATTGTACTTATGTGTTGCGGTACATCCTTGATATGTTGATAAGTCGATTCATTCCTGTTGGAACCTAAGAGGACAGGAAAAAACCGGGACTGAAATAACTTTTAATAGCTTTTGGGAAAAATTACTAAAACTGATAAAAGTATTAGATAAATAATCAAAAAACATAGGGTCGCGCCTACACTTTTTACAGATGAAAAGTAAATATCAAAAACTTCTTTCCTGGCACAAGGCAATAGGTTGTGCTTTCAACTGCAAGATAAAATCAAACAGGATTCCATGGCAAGAAGCTGAAAACGGTAGTTATGCGCAAAGCTACGTGTCGGCCATAAAAGGCTTGATCTTTATTGAATCACCGTCTAATAATTGTATTTTAGTTTCAATTGCAAATATTTATAACTACCTGAAAACATATTTTCAGCGATTATCGACACGGGGAATTCATGGCTGATAAATTCAACGTAGTGTTCAATGGAAAAACGGAACCGAATCAGGACATAGAAGACGTCAAACAACGCCTTGCTGGGATATTGAAGCTGGATGTACAGAGGATTACACGTCTGTTTGACGGTTCACCTGTTACCATAAAGAGAAATGTGGATATCGAAATTGCAGAAAAGTATAGCCGGGCATTTAAAGGGGCAGGCGCCGTATGTATCATAGAACCTTTTGGCGCTGTCCCCCGGTCGCCGACCAGCCAGTATGCTGCTGCGGGGAACGGGCCGCAAAAAATGCCATCCCCGTCGGGAGGAGCACCCCATGCAACCTTTCAAAAATCTTTCCATGGAGGAAAAATGATTATCACCAACATCGAAACCATACCGGGTCGAACCATCAGCGAACATTTCGGCCTTGTCTCCGGCAGCACTATAAGGGCCAAGCATGTGGGCCGTGACATTATGGCCAGTTTAAAAAACCTGGTGGGCGGTGAATTGAAGGGGTATACGCAACTGCTTCAAGAATCGCGCAAACAAGCGATGGACAGGATGATCGCCCAGGCAAAACAACTGGGTGCCAACGCCATCGTAAACGTACGCTTTTCCACTTCATCAGTCGCTCAGGGAGCGGCCGAATTATACGTCTATGGAACAGCTGTAAAAATCCAGTGATTCAACTTTAAAACCGTCCAACCCGTGTAAAAAAGGGGCACGCATATGGAACAGCTTATTATTTTTCTATTCCTTCTTGCACTTGGCTATACAGCGGGGACCATAGCGGAAAAATCTCATTACCGGTCTATTGAACAGCGGGAAAGGGATCTCTTAAGGCTGCCGGCCATCACTATGAAGCAGATCCCCTACTCCGGCGACCAGATTCAATCCGCAACCATTGTCCATGGCAGCGTTGTAATTTCAGTAGACTATTTCAAACGCCTGCTGGCAAAATTGAGAAATATCTTCGGTGGAACCGTAAAATCATATGAATCGCTTGCCGATCGCGCGCGCAGGGAAGCAATCTTAAGGATGAAAGAAATGGCGGGAAGTGCCACCATTATTGTAAACGTAAGAATCGAAACAGCCACCATCGGTAAAAACGCGCACCGCAAAGGGGTTGGCTGTATGGAAGCAGTTGCTTACGGCACTGCTGTTGTCGTTAAGAAAAATTAAACCATAAAATTCTAGACTACCATGAAATACACCCCTCGGCAGCCGGACACCAATGTCAACGTCACCCCGACATCACCGCTGAAGGATTTTTTTGTCCTGTCCGGAGGCCTCCTGGTCATTACCGTGGCGGTCTACTTTCTGCTTGGGTTCGCTGTCGACCTGATCATACCCCATATATCACCGGAAACCGAAAAGAAAATGTCCGTCATATTCGGAAATCTGGCGGAAAAGGAAACAGCCTTTCCGGAAAAACACCGCAAACTGCAAGCCCTGCTGGATACCATTCAGCAAAACTGCGCCAAACTCCCTTATGATTTTAAGATCCACATCAAGAAGGCTGACACCATTAATGCACTGGCCATGCCAGGGGGGCATATTATCGTTTTTACCGGTCTGCTGGACAAGGTGACATCTGAAAACGAACTGGCCTATATTTTAGGTCACGAAATTGGCCACTATGCCAACCGTGACCATCTTAGAGGGCTGGGACGGGCGCTTGTCTTCATGACCATTTCCGTCGCTCTTTTCGGAACGGACAGCTCTATAGGCAACATGGTGGGACATGGCCTGAACATTTCGGAAATGAGCTTTTCGAGGAGACAGGAGGCAAAGGCGGATGAATTCGGTCTTGAAATGTTGAATTGTACTTATGGGCACGTGGGAGGAGCAACAGATTTTTTTTCCAGGATCAGCAAAGAGAAGGACCCCAGCATTTTTGGTCATTATTTTTCCTCTCATCCTGAAAACCAGGAGCGTATCAAGCATATCAACCTGCTTATCAAAAACCGGAATTTTAAAAAAGAAAAGCTAAAAGCGATGTTCTAAAGACAGCTTTAGGATTGGAATTGGGTTGATAGACATCCTTGATATGTTGATATGTCGATTTATTCCTGTTAAGAAAACTAGGAGGACAGGAAAGACCGAGTTTATTGGTATTTTAGTATATAACATCTTTTAAATAAAATAACTGAAAATCTATAGCAGCAACATCCTGTACATTGAAAAAGTGGAAGGATATCATGAAGGTTATTTTTCACGAAGATTTTTATCAGGTTTATACCTCCGACCCTGCTGCCAGCCAGGGTAGAATGGAAGCCATTGTGGATGTGATTGAGTCTGAAGTAGAGTTTGTGGCAGCCGAATCGGCATCTGAATCAGACATTGCTTTTGTTCATACTAAAAACCATATTCTCAGCGTGAGTCAGGAAGGTCTTTATCCTATCGCCGCTCTTGCTGCCGGTGGAGCGATTCAGGCAGCCATTCAAGGCTTGACCGAACCATGTTTCGGACTCATTCGACCTCCAGGTCATCATGCTTCTGTTGGTTCGTCCTGGGGTTTTTGTTATTTCAATAACATGGCCATAGCAATTGAGAGATTGAAACGAAAGAATCAAATTCAAAGCGCATACGTGCTGGACATTGACATGCATTATGGAGACGGTACCATCGATATCCTTGGAAACAAAGATTACATTCGTATATACAATTCAGAATCTAATGACCGAAAAAGTTATATGGATGAGATAACAAGGGAAATGGAGAATTGCAGGAATGATATTATAGGTATTTCGGCGGGTTTTGATAACCATGAAAAGGATTGGGGAGGAGTGCTAAAAACCGAAGATTATTTTGAGATCGGTCAAAAGGTTCGTAAAGCAGCGCTTCGATGCAATGGCGGATGTTTCGGTATTCTGGAAGGCGGGTATAATCATAATGTATTGGGGAGAAATGTCCTTGCTCTGATTCAAGGGTTGTCTGAATAACTAAATGAACACGCACGAATCCGCCTTTAAAGAGAGTTCGAGCACACACATATTATGTTGCGACAGGTCTGTAACGGGCTCTCAGATACCGGTCCCTCAATTTCTGTCCTATCAGGAGCAGGATAAAAGCCAATATACCGGTTATAAAGACAAAAATAAGGGCTGAATAGAAGGATAACTTTTCTAACATATTTTTTAACCCCTCCTTGATTTATGAATCCATCAATGGTTTTCCGTCCCCCGATTACTCGGGGTTTGGCTTTTCACAGAAGTATTTATTATTGATATAATTAAAGCTATATATGCAAATACCATGCACAGGAAGATGTTGGGTAACTATATATAGGATATTCAGGTAGTTGAAAAGAATAGCTTATAATCTGGTCTGTGTAATTATCACATAAAAATCACAAATGTTATGTAATCCATTTCACATTATTACCAATTATGCATAGTTTTATAAAAAAGACAAAACGATTTGAAAGTATATAATACCATAAATGAGCGTAAGCAAAATGGAGAGCTTAGATAAAGAACCTAATTTAATGCTTTTGTTACGCGACATGCGGGTTGGGTACAACTATTGCCTCAGGAAAATATAAATTATCAAAAAACCACTCCATTTTGTTTACCCTTTGGGCTTCGCTTTCAGCTACGACCCAACAAGCCGGGAAAGCCGATGATACCCCATCTTCTGCGTTGCCAAGGGCTCGCAGTAAATTACTACGGCTTCACCCTTGGACGCCTTGAATCTGAAGTACCATCGGCTTTCGCTCAATTAGGGTAATGGATGAATTCTATGGATGAAATTGTTGCGATTGTTGATGAAAAGAATAATATTATAGCCTCTCTTCCCCGGTCTGTGATGCGTTCACAAAATCTTCCTCACAGGGCATGCTACATACTGGTTTTCAATTCACACAATAAAATCTTCGTGCAAAAACGAACGCAAAGCAAAGATGTATATCCCGGCTATTATGACATTGCCACAGGGGGTGTTGTTCTTGCGGGTGAAACATATGAAGAATCAGCCAAAAGAGAACTGGCTGAAGAAATAGGAGTAAAAAATATTCCCCTTTTGAAACAATTCGATTTTTTCCATCAGGATAGTCAGTGCAGGGTCTGGGGGCGAGTTTTCAGCTGTATCTATGACGGTAAAATTGTACTTCAGAAAGAGGAAGTAGAAAGTGGTGATTATTACACCATAGAAAAAATAATGAAACTAAAAAATATAAAACCTTATACGCCGGATGGCCTGTATGTACTTTCCCGTTATCTGGATGAAAGAGCTGATAAATCATGAAATCCAATATTCATGACTTTTGCCCTGAATCCTCTAACAGTTTATGCTTTGGGAATAGATAAATAAACCCTTATAGCAGTGCCGCAATGGAATATTAAGTAGGTTGAAACTGCATCAAAATAACGAACTCAAGCTGCAGCTCTTCATAGGACTCCCGCCCTCTGCCATCGCAGGGGCGGGTTTTGCGGAAATTACGAGAACATGCAACGGCAGGGTTTTAACACGTTCACCATCTCTGATGGTTGAAATTGTTACTTGCAGGTGAAGCGCCATTTGCAAAACATATCGTCAGGATGTGGATCAGGGGGTGCAAACAGACATTCAACCTGTATCCGGCGGTCGATGGCTTTGGCAAAACTTTCGAACTCACCTTTATGCATGTCCTTACAGACAAACTCATCCAATCCCCGTCGCAGACGCGCTTCCTGGGTCGGGCAGGAAGGCACGTTAATGATGACTTCATTTTCTTTTTCGTCAATATCGTACCCCACCAGGATACACCACGGAAAATACCGGA
>Ga0255426_10120_pt2 | contig 14140 bp, 14 predicted proteins | sample ANMaggSeSYBR02J9_FD_182666 | JGI IMG/M metagenome (GOLD analysis project Ga0255426, IMG submission 182666) | Sediment cell enrichment communities from methane seep in Santa Monica Basin, California, United Staets - ANME aggregate JGI... | ecosystem: Environmental > Aquatic > Marine > Cold seeps >...
ACTATGGAAATATAATGGCGAGAAGAAAGATCCATTGGATATTTTAGTTGAAATTATAGAGTGTTCTGATGAAGAGATAATGTATAAAACTCAAGAAGCAAAATATCTTGTTCGATGGTTTAAGAAATTTGCGGAAGCTATGCTTAAAGAAAAGACTTAAAGGTGAAGATTCGATGGAGATAATACCGTATTATAGAATAACGGCAGAAAATATAGAAAATACAAAAGATAAATATTTCGAACAAACAACTGGTAAGAAGGCAAATACATCTTTAAAATTAAATAAATACCTTTATTGGGGGCAATCCAATGAAATACCAGTTCTCAATTTCAGAACAGGATATTTATTTAACTGGGATTGTGTCCCCGGAAAAGAAAGCGAGAGACTAAAAGGATTCCTCTGTGATGATCTTGATCTTAATTGGGTGAAAAACGAACCAATATATAAACCTGATAATAAAACCATCTGCATCTACAAGGATAAAAACTTAGTTGAAATCAAGATTGATGAGAAAAATAAAAAGCCAACTCTAATAATCAATCGCAACAGGCCTAAAAATTTATATTCTATTAATGAAAATGGCAACTTGAATATATATAAGTATAATAAAACAATTAATTTGAAGGAAGATCATTTTAACAAAATTGTAGATATGGAACAATATTTAACAACAGATCAATATAATTTTCTAAAAGAACAAAAAAATTCTTTACCCAACATAACAACATTTGATCTCACGACAAGAACAAGACTTATAATTAATCATGGAAGTGAATCAATCCTAGAAAATTCAATCGCTTTACATCCATATTATGGATTTCCGGTAATACCTGGTTCTGCAATAAAAGGTATTACAATGAATTATTGTGTTGAAATTGAGGAGTTCAATAATAACTTAATGAAACAGATTTTCGGAAATCCTTTGAATGATAACGATTCCATAAAAGGATGTATTATTTTTCTTGATGCATGGCCTGAGAGTATTAATGCGGGATATTTATTTACATGGGAGGATAATATATCTGAAAAAGATAAAAATAGACTTAAAGAATTCCTTGTTAGTAATTTTTTTAATATTATTAATATTAAATGGGTAATAAATGCAAAAATCAAAAAATCAGATGATGCCATATGCATTATAGATAATTTGAGATCATCAAATAATATAGAGATATCATTGGATAAAGATAAGAAATTTGCAACTATATTATTAAATGATAATCAGAAATATTATTTAAAAGTAGTAAATAAAAATGGGAGCATAAAAATATATCATGATAAATTTCTTGAAACAGATGTATTTACTCCGCATTATCAAGAGTATTATAAAAAAAACCAATTACCAAAAGATGATCAAAGTCTTATTCCAGTAAATTTTCTGGCTGTAAAAAAAGATATTAAATTTGAATTTGCAATTGCACCTACATCAAATGGGAGTAATGAAGAAATCAATACTTTATTAAAACATACTAAAAGCCTTATAGAAAAAGCGTTAAAGTATTGTGGTATTGGTGCCAAAACTGGATCAAATTATGGTTATTTTAAATAGGAGGTCTTTTATGAATAATATAAGAAGAACAATAATTACTACTTGTGGAATAAGTCTTTATGAATCGTGTTGTTGGGAATATCATAGTTTACTAAAAAAGGAAATACAACATTATGTTGATTGTAATGATGAATATGAAATTATGGAATTGAAGAGAGACTGTAAAAAACTTTTAAGTAAAAAAGATAATCCCATTGAAGTTTCTGTAGAATTTAAAGATAAATATTGGAATGAACTTAAATATATTAGAGACTTTCCCGCAGAACTTGCATCTCTTCATGCAATAGAAATTTTTTTAAGGGACATAGTAAAAAAAACCATTTAATAGTCATGATAAAATTATTCTCCTTCATTCCTGTAGTAAAGAAGGTCAATTTTGTGCTGATGTGCTACATGCTATTTTAATAAATTATGACTTGCTCCAAACCTTTAATAAAAATAATATAGATAAATATCCAGTTACAGATTTAGATCCGAGCAATTTTAAGACTTTTGGAAAAGGTTTGAGGAAAATATGGGATAATTATATTGATAAATCTAGCAGAAACGATACGGAATATTTCTTTAATCTTACCGGAGGCTTTAAAGCTACTGCTATATTACTTGGAGCTGTTGCATTTCGTAATTATCAAGTAACTAATATCTTTTATCTTCATGAAGATACAAAATCCCCTGAAATATGCAGAATTGGATTTAATGCTATTAAAGGAAGTACTAATAAATATCTATACACAGAATTTTATAATATCGAAACTAAGAAATATACACAAAATGGTTTACCAGATCGTGAAACTAAAGGGTTTTCTTAGATTAGTGATGATTTATATGGAGAAAATTGATAAAACCCAAGAAGAACAATGTACTTCTGAAGATCATGTTAAAAAATATCCTTGGAAGTGTTTTAAAACGGATATAATTCCAGAGACAATTCCACCTGATAGCTGTTACGCATTTATTATAAGAGAATACGCTATTAAAGGAAATAGTGATTTAGATTTCCATGATCAAGCTAATTGGCAACACTATTGGTTTAGATGTTGTATTAGTGAAAAATGCAATTTTATATTTAAATCTTTACAACAAGAAGATGTAGATAGAGAAAATGATTTAGAAAAAATATGTAATAGTGATAGTCTATTGATGAAAAATAAATCTAATGAAAGTAAGAAAGCGTATCTTGATAATGCAATTGACTTTTTACTTGAAAGATATGATTGGCCAGGTGCATTTTGCTTATGTCGGAAATATCCTTCAAAAATAAATATAAATTGGGTTAAATTATTATTTACAAGGCTCTTCTCTGCAATTCTCCTTGGTTTTTTTCTGATAGCTGCATCGGATAATATAAGTAAGTTTACAATTGAAAATCAATTATATCTTTTTATCTATTCTTTGATCTTAATTATCGCATCTATTTTATATTTTTCATATGAATGTTACAATAAAATTCGAGGAACTTTAGTTAATAAGGGAATAAAGTTAAGAGTTTTTTTTGTATTTTTATTTGGTAGTAGTTATTCAGTTTTTCTTTCAATTGTATTTACAGAAGTTGGACTTCTTGTAACTGGAAAATATTACATGACACAAGTTATATTTTTTGCAATGGTTGCACTTTTTATAGGCATTCTCATTCAACTCCTATGGGAAGAAAAGACAGTAACTGAACCTCTCTTCTAATATAATTTTTTTAATTGAAAAATAATTAGGATAAAAATAAATGAATATTATAAGAAACAAAATTACACTTAAACCATTAGAAAATCTTTCACTCCCACCCTATAAAGGCTCCACCTTACGCGGTGGATTTGGACATGCACTTAAAATAATAATTTGTGAAAATAAAGGGGATAAGTGCATAAAATGCCAACAAAAAAAAAATTGTATTTATTCCTATATTTTTGAGACATCGATTTCTCAAGAAATAGAAGGGAAACAAAAAAACCCACAGCTTCCTCATCCTTTCATTATCGAGCCACCCATAGATAAAAAACGGCATTATACTACAGACGATAAGTTAAATCTTTACATTATACTTATAGGTCGGGCGGTAGATTTTCTCCCATATGTTATCCGTGCTTTTAAAAAATTAGGAAGAATTGGAATTGGAAAGGACAGAGGGAAGTATAAGATTGAAAAGATAATAAACATCAATAATAAAATAGAATCGTGCATCTACAACGATATCTCCTATATCAAAGACGAATATCCGATGATAAACTCAACTGATATAATGTTTAAAGCATCACAACTTAATTATCAGCAGATCACACTCAACTTTCTTACCCCGACCAGGATCAAATATCAAGGGAAACTCACCATCCATATCGATTTTGAGATCATAATAAGAAATCTATTAAGAAGATTGTCATGGCTGGCCGAGATTCATTGCAATGAAAAATGGGATATGGACTGGCAGGGGATTATCAGCAGAGCAAAAAAGCAGGTCAGTACTATCAATTCAAATTTATATTGGTATGACTGGGAACGCTACTCACAAAGGCAGGTAAAGAAAATGAAGATGGGTGGATTTGTAGGTGATATTACCTTTAAAGGAGACATGGCTGAATTTCTTCCATTCATAAAACTTGGCGAATTCCTCCATATCGGTAAAGGAACTGTATATGGGTTGGGAAAGTATGAAATAATATCAAGTTGATTCACCACTAAAGAACAAAGGAGAGACCAATGGTAAAGATAATGCTAATAACCCTGGGAACTGGACGAGGTGTGGAAAGCGGCATTGCTAAATCAATCCAGGTAAATAATCCAGACAAACTGTACTTCATAGCTACCAATGAAAGTATAGCAACTGTTGAGAAGGTAGAAGCAGTGCTGGGACAAAAGTTAACATATGAGCAGCCCCCCTACCTTCTGGAAAATCCTGAAGATGTGGAGGAATGCTGGAAGACCACCACACAACTGGTTCGCTCTTTGCTCCAGGCAGGTTATAGCCCGACGCAGATATGCATTGACTTCACCAGTGGCACCAAGGCGATGTCGGCTGGAGCCGTCCTTGCCGGGGTGAGCATGGAATGCGGTAATCTTAGCTATATTGGAGGTGGTAAGCGGGATTCTGACGGGAGAGTCATATCAGGGACAGAAAGGGTGGTAATTCTTACTCCTAATGAGGTCTTCATCGACCAGCGTCGTAGACTGATCAGAGATTTTTTCAATGCATTTCAATATGATGCCTGCTTGAAACTTATTAATGAGGCTCGGATGAAGATTATGGCTAAAGAACTTCATGACGAGCTCGATCAACTGGAAAAGCTGGTCTATGCCTATTCCTGGTGGGATAAGTTTGACCACCTGAAAGCAGCTCCCTATTTTCAAAAACTTCATGGAGAAATCGATGCCCGGTGGCATATTGATACCAGCAAGAGCAAGGAGATGGTCTTTAAGATTGCCAGGCAGCTGGAAAAATACGCTGGTAGCCAAGAAATAAAGGCTAAATATTCAAAAGAGATTCTGGCAGACCTTCTGGCGAATGCTGACCGCCGCGCTCATGAGGGGAAATATGATGATGCTGTGGCTAGACTTTACCGGGCTGTGGAGTTAGTAGCCCAGATGCTGTTAGCAAAATGCAACATTGAGACCTCAAGGATAAGTATTGAGGACTTACCTACAGATTGGCAAGAGGATTACAAAGGGAGCAATGAGCTGATAAAACTGGGTCAAGAAAAGGCTTTTTCATTACTGGAAAGCATGGGGGAGGAGATAGGCAGGGAATATCGAAAGAATAAGAACCTGCGTAACTATTTGAGCAAGCGTAATAACTCCATCTTAGCTCATCAGCTTGAGCCCATGACCAGACAAATATATGATGAGTTGTCTCGTGAAGCCAATCAGCTTGCTGGTAAAGCCTTTCCTGGGCTGCGTTTATTTAAGGATAAAAGCCAATTTCCAATCCTGGAGTTAACCTAAATCATCAGGGATAACGTCCCAAAATGAAACAAACAAAGACTCGTTGTAAGGGATTGAAAAAGAGTCTGGCTAATCCACACGGGAATTCCATCCACTTGTGTAAAAGAGTAGACTCGTTTATAGAAGATTGAAACTTTGGGTAGCCCTCAACAATTAAAATGAGACTTGAAATCATTATTTATTGGACAAAATTTTTCAAAAAAACATGACTTTCCTATGAATTCTAATTCTATCGACTAGTATAACGATTCCAAAATAACGTTGCAAACATCATGCCGCAATTCCGCCAAAACATCCCATGTCGCTTTGTATTTTTAATTATGAAATATTGTTGTATTGTTTTGGAATCGAAACACTAGGATTCTTTTATTCCATGGATCCTTTTTTTAAAACAGATGCCGCATCTAATACTTTCATGCAAAGATCTCCACTGATCCAAATATCATCACGATATGCAATCTCTTTTAACGTATCTTTAAATTGCTTAAAATTAATTAAATCATCTTTATATGCACTATATAGAACACCAAGTGAGCCTTTAACAGTCAAACCTTGATTTCTTGCTTCGACCCGTGCATGCCAATCATCAATTAATATGAGATCAGCATTGATTCCGATAGCTAACTCGATGGTCTCAATTTCACCTTCATCAATTCCAACATTAATAATATTCACATTCGTAGGAATTATATTCTTTACAATCAATGTATCATTAATGAGTAACTTAACTCGAAATGCATCTATGCAACCGAATCTGATACCGTTTACTATAACCTCTTCATATACTACTTTGGAGATATATACGTGGCTATATAATTTACCAAGAATATGTAATAAATTAAGTTTACCGAGCGTGATTAGTGGACCTGCATTGGATACAACTCCACTCATCTAAGTTCCTCTGTGATCATGTCTTCATCAAAAAATGGTTTAAACCCATGAGCAGATGCATGAGTAATCATTTCTCGTAAAGGCAACCCAGCAATTTTAGATGCATGCCAGATCGATATCTTACCTTCTTTAAAGATTACAAGCGCCTCTTCTATTCTCATCTGTTTTGCTCCAAGTTCGATCAGACACTGAATAGTATCATCATTAATTGTAGGTATAGCCTTTAAGATTTCATCTGAAACTTTAACAGTTATTGACATATTAATCATAATGCGTTCGTTCCTAATAAGATTTTCGAAGACAATCAAGAGTCTTTAAGCACGATTGAATCCAAGGATCTATACGGGATATAAAGATACCATATATCTCTTTGAGTAATGTATAAAGGTTACGTTTACTTAAATCTAAATGAAAAGGACAGCAAACTCTTTAATGAACACTATAATGACGAAAATAAAGATGAGTAGTAAGTTCTCTATTTGAATATCAATCCGATGCCGGATATGATATGTGTGAGATCAAGGGATGTGCCAGTGTTCTATGATACTCTTGAGAGAATTCACAAATAGATTTTTATAGTCCTGCCTTGACAGAACTTTGTAAATCATTGCGACGGTCTGGAAAGTAGGCAAAAACAGGGGTGATTATCGCAGAGCTATGAAGAACAGAGAACCTTTGAAATTGAAAAATAATGCGGATTTTAGGATTTTGCTGTTGGAGAACTGTCTAAAAATGGTAGAAAAAAAGTTAATTATCGAAAAGCTTATTAGTTATAAAGTTATTTTGTGGAGTAAGAATTACATGCTGGCGATAGATGTGGATTTAGTTTTATAGATTTGTTTGGAATCTTGCAAAATTAGATGGTGTGTAAAAGAGTAGACCCGTTTATAGGGGATTGAAACATCGAGGATATATTACGAGGGAATCGGCTCTAACCACATGTGTAAAAGAGTAGACCCGTTTATAGGGGATTGAAACATGCCTATCTGCAGTTTTCGATGTATCCGTCTTCTGGTGTAAAAGAGTAGACCCGTTTATAGGGGATTGAAACTCTGGCTCTCAAGATTTTTAAAGGTATTGAAGTTAGAGTGTAAAAGAGTAGACCCGTTTATAAAAGATTGAAACTACCCACGAGTAACCCACTCTACCCTGTATAAAAGAATAGACCAATTTATAGAAAATTGAATCGATCCCATTAAGTATCAAAACGCACAAATAAATTCAATTGTAATAATAAATCTTTTTGTGGAATAAGTTACTACCATCAGTAGTACTATATCAAATAAACCAACATCCATGGAGAAAAATACCATAATCCCGGATAATCAACAACTATGGACTAAAGTATGCAGCTTTCAAAATCTCAGATCGGCATGGAATAAAGTCAATGCAAACAAAGGCGCTCCAGGAATAGACCATATAACCCTGGAAGATTTCAATCAAAACCTGGATGAAAATCTAAAAACACTACAAGACCAGCTTGAGAAAAATGAATATAAACCCCTTCCTGTTCTTCGTATCTATATTGACAAAGACGACCAAACCAAACGTCCCATCGGGATATCTGCAATAAGGGATAGAATAATCCAACAGTCGCTGCATCTGGTCATATCACCAATATTCGAGCAAGAATTCTTAGACTGCAGCTTTGCATACCGTCCCCGAAGATCAACACATGATGCCATTAGCCAAATAGAAACACTACTCAACGACGGACTAATATGGGTCCTGGATGGAGACATAGAAAAATTCTTTGACACCATTGACCATGATCTACTCCTAAGCTATATTACCGAACAGATCTCCGACACCCGGGTTCTAAAACTAATTGAAGAGCTTCTAAAAACAGGCGTATTTGAAAATATGACTATCAGTGAAGAATACATAGGAATCTCTCAAGGCAGCGTAATCTCACCGCTGTTAGCCAATATCTACTTACATCAATTTGACAAACAGATCAACAAAAAAGGTTACCACCTGATCAGATATGCTGATGACTTCATTATTCTCGAACAAACTCAGGAAATGATTGCCAGAGCTCTCGCTGATATCACCACTATCTTACAAACGTTAAAACTAAACCTCAACGAGAAAAAGACCAGACTCATTCATGCAGAAAATGGTTTTGTCTTCTTAGGCTATTACATTGATATAAACGGCAAAGGACCCAGTAAAAAAGCCATTGGAGCGATCACCAGAAAGCTTGATGAAATTATCAGCTCAGGTAAAAGACGCAGTATTGATGAGAGAATAACCGACCTGGAACAGAGCATAAAAAGCTGGACTAATTATTTCCATACATGTAGAGGAATAGACCCGCAAAATGAAGTAATATTAATTGCATTGATAGAGATGAGCCTTGAACTTGGTGATGACGAATATGCTGTAAAACTTATCAGCAAACGAAAAAATTTCTCAATAAATGAAGCAGATATCTGGTACCGTCTTGGACACCTGGCTAAAATACTGGGCCAAAAAGAAGAAGCTTTAAATGCATTTTCTCAAGCACTATCCATATCTCCGGACCATTTCCAGGCTAAAGATTCTCTAAAACAATTAGAACTAATAGACGAAGATGTCTATTCCTCAATCGAGAGATTAAAAAGACTGATCCACCACTGTCCCGACCTGCCACAACCCTACCGCGACCTGGCATTTTGTTATTCCGAACTTGGTGAATACGGCCAGGCTCAGGAATCCTTTCAACAGGCTTCAAAACTGGAGATGGAAGAAGAACCCGAAGAAAAGCACAAAGAAAAACCTCAGGAGAAACCTATAACTCCACCATCCATAGAACCTGAGCAGTTAATCTTTTCTGATGAAGATGCATTCCTTTTTTGCTCATTATTCCGTGGAAGGGAGGGATCGTTTGCATGCCAGTGGGTAGATGAGATAGGGAGAAGAGGTTTTTCCACCATATCCCGTCCGCTGAACCCTGATGAAATAAAACGACACTTCAATGGCAATGATACCTTAGGACTGTATCTGATGAATGAAAAAGACCAGGTCTATCTATCAGTCATAGATATAGATATCAACCAGAAAGCACTTCTGGAATATGCCACGAACGAGGAGGAAATCACAAAACTTCACCAGCTCAACAATAATGATACTGCGAGGATAGTCTCCACCTGTGATGATCTTAAAATCCCGGTGCTTATCGAAGACAGCGGATATAAAGGACGTCATCTCTGGTTTTTCTTCTCAACTCCGATACCGGCGAAATTAGCCAGGATTTTTCTTAAATTCATTATTGAGAAAGCAGGCAAAGCCAGCAGCGGGATACACCGGGAAATCTTCCCTGATCGTGATAAAGTAAAGGGAGAAGGATTCGGACCATTGATCAAACTTCCACTTGGTATCCATAAAAGAACTAACCGCAGATGTTTCTTCCTTGATCGAGATGGTAATCCCATATCCAACCAGATGGAAGTACTCTCACAGATAAGGCAAATTACTCAGCAGACAGTTGAGGAGATATTATTAACATATGGAGTTACATCAAGGACTGCTGTATTAAAAGAAAAAGAGAGGGAATCACCTTTAATCGATAGTCTTCTCTCTGGTTGCGGAGTGATACATTATCTGGTGAAAAAAGCCAGGGATTCACATTACCTTGATAATTCCGAGCGTGTTACCCTGCTCTATACTCTCGGACATTTGGGACAGGAAGGAAAGGACTTCCTGCATAATGTCATCAGCAATTGCATAAATTACGACTATGATTATACTGAAAAAAAGATCAGGAAAATAAAGCCATATCCTATCAGTTGTGCTCGAATAAAAGAAAAGCATGAAGATATAGCTTTAAAGGTAGGGTGTAATTGTAGATTTAAGATCCCATACAAAGGTTATCCTTCACCTGTTCTATATGCTTTTAAGCAAGGAAAAAAAAGCTGGATCCCACAATCTTCTGACACAAAAAAAATAATAGCTCGACAGAATGAAACAACTTCTGATAATTTAAATGAAGCACTAAAAGGATATATTGAACTTAAGAAACATTTATCAGGAATTGTGAAAAGTATAAATCGCATAGAAGAGGATATGTCTTCTTATTTTGACAAACAAGGTACTGATGAATTATATACTGAATACGGTATGTTGACAAGGAAGAGAAAACCCGGAGATAAATATGAGTGGGTGATAAAATTATAGGGATCAATTATGTCTATACTATATCTACTTGAACAGGGCTCCAAGCTGAGGAAAACTTCTAAGAGACTTGTAGTAGAAAAGGGCGGCACTACATTACTTGAAGTTCCGGCATTCGAAATTGATCAGATCCTCATATTCGGTAATGTACAGATAAGCACTCAAGCAATTAATTTTTTACTGGAAAGCAGTATTGAAGTAAGTTTTCTTTCCATGAACGGAAGACTTAGGGGTAAGTTATCTCCGGTTCAATCAAAAAATATATTCTTACGGTTGGCTCAATATGATCGGTTTAAGGATGAGGAGTTTAAACTGATGATAGCTAAAAGTATTATTGGTGCAAAGTTAAAAAATCAGCGTACTCTTCTTCTGCGTTATCAAAGGAATCATCCTGATATTGATTTTACATCCCGGATTAGTATGATATCACAATCTCTTTTACGGGTCCCACATGAAAAGACGATATCATCGATCATGGGTCAGGAGGGTGCAAGCACAAGAGCATACTATCACTGTTATTCAATGATGCTATCTGATGATTTCTCTTTTACAAGGCGAACCAGACATCCACCACTGGATCCGGTTAATGCACTTTTAAGTCTGGGATATGTACTTATTACCAATGAGATGGCTGCCCTGGTTGAATCCGTAGGATTTGATCCGTTTATTGGTTTTGTGCATGGTCTGCGATATGGCAGGCAATCCCTTCCACTGGATATGATAGAGGTATTTCGATATCCTGTTATCGATACGCTTGTACAATCAATTATTAATAAAGGAGTAATAAAAGAAGTGGATTTTCGTAAAGAAGATGATGGTGCTGTTTTATTAAACGAGGAATCAATGAAAAAATATTTCAAACAATATGAAGATCGAATGGAGAAAACCTTTAAGCAAAAAGGTTCATACTCCTGTTACAGGCAAGTTTTCAGGGATGAAATAGATAATCTAAGAAAAAGTGTACTTAATAGAGAAGAATATGATCCGTTTTTGGTGCGCTGAATCATGTATGTGATTGTTTCTTATGACATTTCCGATGATACATTGAGAAAAAACATAGCAAATTTACTTGAAGATAATGGAAAACGTGTTCAATATAGTGTTTTTGAGTGTCATCTTGATGCAAAGAGACTAGAGGGTCTTATTGTTGAACTTGATAGATTCGTTGAAGATGATGATAGTATAAGGATATATCAGATATGCGAAACGTGTTTAAAGAAGATGGTTATGCTGGGACGGTGTGAATCTATACGGGAGCCTGATTTTTATATAGTGTAGGAGAATTTGGGAGATTTGCTATGATGATGTGGTTTGTATTTTGTGTGAACATTTTAAATCATTGCGACGGTCTGGAAAGTGGGTGAAAAGGGGGGGGATTATCGCAGAGCTATGGAGGATGGAGAGGGGGTTAAATTTAAAAATAATGCGGATTTTGGATTTTTGGTGTTTGGGAACTGTCTAAAAATGGTGAAAAAAAAGTTAATTATCGAAAAGCTTATTTATTATCAAGTTCTTTTAGGGAGTGAGAATTGTATGCTGTCGATAGGTGCGGATTTAATTTTGTGGATTTGTTTGGATTCTTGCAAAATTGAATGGTGTGTAAAAGAGTAGACCCGTTTATAGGGGATTGAAACTTTCAAACAGCGAAAGAACTCCTACAATAGCTACTACAGTGTAAAAGAGTAGACCCGTTTATAGGGGATTGAAACAATATTATACCAAGAATTATTCCTATGAACATTCCCGGTGTAAAAGAGTAGACCCGTTTATAGGGGATTGAAACTCCGCACCGATTTTTTTTCCACGATGCTCTTTGGGCACAGTGTAAAAGAGTAGACCCGTTTATAGGGGATTGAAACAGTTCATTATACACATTCTTTCGCCATCTACAAACCACGTGTAAAAGAGTAGACCCGTTTATAGGGGATTGAAACATAAAATACAGTTTGCATTGTCCAAAATCGTCTCCAAAGTGTAAAAGAGTAGACCCGTTTATAGGGGATTGAAACTCAGAAATATCACCAATCCGATAATCGTTTTTTTAGCGTGTAAAAGAGTAAACCCGTTTATAGGGGATTGAAACAAGTGTTCCATGAAGTTCATGAAGAGCATATAGGCAACGTGTAAAAGAGTAGACCCGTTTATAGGGGATTGAAACAATGATGCTGTTGTGCTCATTATGTCGGCTATCGTTGGTGTAAAAGAGTAGACCCGTTTATAGGGGATTAAAACATGCCAGATATTCTAATATTAGTATTGTCATATCCGACAGTGTAAAAAAGTAATCCCATCTATGCGGCAAATAAAGTTAATCAGTTTGCCATACTATAGTACAATAGTATATACGAAAAATATAATTCGTCAATCTTAGAAATCTTATCAGAAAAATATATAGAAACAGATTAGGGAATTCCCAATAAATAATTTACCCAAATGTGGGTTTTATGGTGACATCCCACTTTGGTAAATTTTCCAATCTTTTGATTCTCTCTTCGCAGATTTTCATTACTTCTTTTGTTAATTTAACACCTTTCTGGTAGTATATCAAGTATAACTTGATATACTCAAGAAAATCCGACCGAAGGGAGGATTTTGTTCTAAACTTTATCGACAAGATGAACGGCGGGGTGCACACCATTCCATGTCATGGTTTGTGCCCATCCGATGACTTTATGAATGGAAGACAGGAGCGTGCCATTCCAATGCACCTCTAAAACCCCCCAACATCGTTCAATCGGATTATATTTGCTGTGGTAGTCGAATAAGGAAGAGCGATTACTCGCTCTCCCTCTTCTAAGAACGGTACGTGAAAGTTTCCCTTCATACCGCTCAAGTGCTTATATAACCCTTTTATATAGGGCAGCAGTCCTCCTTTGATCACTGCTTTTGTAATTCCAGCACGCAGCCTATTAACGTTTAAAACATCTGTAAGTCTCTCGCCTATTGGCGTCGTTGAATAACTTGCATTCATAGGTTTGCTTCCGTTCATACCATATAGCACCAACGGTAAGTCTGCATCCTTTCGGATTAAGGCAAATTTTGAACCTCTATGCAATTCATTACAAATTGTCATTCGCTTTCTACCGTTTCCTCTATCAACTATGCCATCGTTACTCATCACTGAGTCCCTACCCAAACTGGGAGCATATTTGACTTACCAAGTTCTATATCATGAATAATTTCAAATGCCTTAGAAGCCATCTTTAAGCCGAGAATCATATGTCCATTTCCTATAACATTCACCTAGCTATTATAGTCTGATTCTATACCATTTTGGTTCAAGTGTATAACCATCCTACTTTCACTTGTCTTATTTTACGACTCTTACGAAGGTTCGCTTTACACTCTTCATAGCATTTTTACCTTAGCAGATTTTCCAAATTAGGCTTTTGGAGTTTTCCACATTATCTTGTGGGCTTCACACAACCTCATTGCTGTGGTTGCATGCCACAATAAGGTCGCCCTAAATGGAAAGGGTGGCATTACTGCAATTCATAATATAACTTCTTGTCGCACAGGTGGATAATAAACCAGCCGGATTTTCAAACCTGTTTTATCAGCAAACTCAATCATCCTTTTGATGAACTGAGTTCTATGGCTGTTTATATGGGGTCCATTAT
>Ga0255426_10157_pt1 | contig 14077 bp, 12 predicted proteins | sample ANMaggSeSYBR02J9_FD_182666 | JGI IMG/M metagenome (GOLD analysis project Ga0255426, IMG submission 182666) | Sediment cell enrichment communities from methane seep in Santa Monica Basin, California, United Staets - ANME aggregate JGI... | ecosystem: Environmental > Aquatic > Marine > Cold seeps >...
TGGTGTATAGCTCTATAATGTGGGTGAAAAGGGATAAAGACGTGAGAATCTCGCCCCCACCGGATTTCTGGCATTTATATTTCTCTTCTTTAGGGGTGGGTAATCTTGTCAATGATGCGGATGCCCTGAAATTATTCAAACTGGATAATGAAATCTGCACGTCGAACTGATTTAGAATCTTGCTCTGTAATTGGGACGATGATATACTTTTGTTTTCCTTAACTATAGCTATGACGTAATCTTTTATTCTTTCTGTCAGTTTTGTGTAATTTCCATCTTTTCTCTCATCTCGAAGTCCTTCCTCGCCATATTTCTGAAGTATTGTGCGATAGCGATAGTATTGTGCGCGAGAAAATGGAACCGGATTTTGGTCAAAATAGACAATAACAGGTTTTTTCGACTCTTCAATCTTGTGGATAGTGCTTATAATTTCGTATATTCTCTCTTCTTCTGGCATCCGATATAGAATATGCGTTCATTCTATATAAAAGTGTCTCATTCAGGATGGTAAAAAGTTTAATTCATCCAAAAGTCATGTATTAGTAATTCTACACTTTCTTGTGTCATTATCTTGCTCCTTTTAAACTCAACTATAAAATTCGTCTGCAATAATACTTTCGTGCACACGTTTGGATTGTGTAGGGTTGATGTAGTTTTCGTTTGATTTTAATCCAGAATTCATTTACTTTTTTTTATTCAACTTCCATGAATTCATTAGGATATTTGACTGTTCCGGCCTTTTCTTCAAATGCTTTTTCAGTTAATTCAATTGCCATAAAGGCTTCGTCAGGAACCTCAAACGGACATTTTATACCCCAATTTAAAGCTCTTGTAAATCCAAATTTGGTATAGTACTCTTTATGCCCCAAAACAATAATAGAGTCAAAATCCAGTTCTTTCGCTTTTTCTATGCCTTTTTTTATTAATTTAGTTCCAATTCCTTGTTTCTGAAACTCTGGAATAACTGCCATGGGAGCTAGGGCAAGAGACTCAAAAATAGAATCTCCAACGATTTTTATTCTTGAAAATAGGATATGTCCTACAATTTCATCATCAATCTCCGCTACAAGTGAGAGTTCAGGAAAAAAGTTCTCACCTTTTCTTATTTTCTCAATTAGTTTACTTTCATTTTCCTGTTGAAAAGCCAACAAGTTTACTTCATAAACCTTTTTATAATCCTTTTCTTCCTCTTTTCTTATTTTTATATTCATATTGTGCATTCTTTATCTCTATTATAAATTTCCAAGTCGAAAATTATATCTAACATAGTTATAATCTGAACTTGCTTCGTATATCCTGCCTATTCAGTGTTATATACAAACCTGGACTATATGTGCATCCTTTTGGATGAACTTCAATCATCACATACTCTACTTCAGTTCCTCGTGCATTAAGTCTTTCGACCCACCCCATAAAACCCACTCGACTACAATCCAACCCGACCTCGGGCATACACCAGCGATCTACGAAGCCCCGACCACACCACCACCGGACTACAAGTCTGAGGCATCCACGGGGCTGGAGGTCGGGTTATTGGGTGTGTATGAACATAGGTGGAGTGGATGACTTAGTGTTTAGTAATCTTTTTTGACGTTTACAAAGTTGTGATGATAATCAATGTTTCCAAGAGTAAAAAGTACGAAACCAGATTTATTCATGTTATTGGATATGTGCACTAACCTTCTTTTTTTGTAAATCGCCATATTTTTCTTCAAGTTCATAGAGAAACGCTTCACGGTTGGATAAATACTTTTCACCTAATTCTTTACGAACTTTTCGCTGAAATTCTACTGCATCAAATTTCTTTTTCATGAATTACCTCCCTTGGGCTTCTAATCTCTAACATAGGATAACCTAACGTTAAGTTGACTGAATTGAAAGCATGGATGCGATCAATATTCACAATGTGTTGGAAATTCCAGCTAACCAATACATCCACTCGCTCCACTGACGCAAGTGCTATGTGCTGAGCATCTGCTATATGTCTGGCACCCACAACTCTATCATCAATATAATTCTGTGTAAGGCTTTCTGCTATCTCAGTGAGAACAACATTCTCTATATTAGTATAAGAAAGAGATAATAATATTTTTTTCACACTTTCCGGAGCTCCTTCTAGCTCTCGTCGAGTAAGGTTGGATATAACTGCAGTTTTTAAACCTTGTTGAAATTCCTCAAATAATTGAATAGACCACCTGGAGAATTCTTCATCCTCACATCCACCAATGACAGAGGTATCTACATAGATTCGTTGTTTCATTTTTTCCAACTCCTGTTTTTTTATCAAAGGCATACATTCCAGTAATGTAATATATCCAATCTCTTTAATTAACATTATCCTCTTATATTAACCCACCCCATTAAACCCTCTAGACCACACCACCAACCCGACCTCGGTCATTAATCCTCACGATCCATAAGTCACCGACCCCGGACTGCTTCGCAAAGTCCAGGGCATCAAAATTGTGTATAATAGTATTTATCACTCAATGCTAATTTGGAGCATATCGATAAGGAAGGACATAATCCAATGTTGAATGCGGATTATGTTCTACATATAAAATTCATTCGTAGAATATTCAACTATTTCATCCAATTCTTCTTTTTTAATAGAGATAGCATCTATTGAAATATATAAAATAAAAATGAGTAAAATCGATATAGTGATAATTGATAACAATAAAGCACAAGTTAGAATAAAATCATTTTCAAAATAAAAGAAAAATAACCCCAACAGACCAGTTAAAATAAAAAGAAAAGATATTATCATTAAAAAACGTACAGAAGATGTTTGTGCGAGCCTTGAAATTAATCTAACTGGATAAAAACGTGCGATTCCCACTGATTTGTTTTTTTTATGCACCGATAAATCATACACCATTGGAACAAACGCTGCTGTTCCAATGATGATTAAAAAACCAAGAGTAGAGAAGTTAACAAGTGTGGACGCTATAACCTCTGTTTCATTCATCATGTTCAATTGATTTCGCTTTAAACCACCAATTTTCAAATTTAGCCTCTAAAATATCTGAAATAACTGGCTGTTTTACATCAGTTACAAATAAGTTTTTCACTCCAACTCCATCAGATGCATGGGGTTTTTCAAGCCTGAAATGCTTTCCATCAACTATAAGCCAGTGGGGTACCCGTTCACTTTGCTTAATTTGTAGTTTTCCTTTGCACTGGTTTTCTAATTCAAATAGCCACTCTACTTCAGTTTTTTTCGTTTCTGCATTTCCAGCAATGATTATTCTGATTTGTTTCACTCTTTTAATTGCATCAACCATGGCTTTTTTTATATTAGTATCATTGTAAAAACTCGGATACAGTCCCGTTGACATCCATACATATTCTTTTGATTTATTTAACAAATGTATTATTTTTTCTTTAGTAGTTTCTGTTGTATTCGTTTTTTCTGTTGCCATACTATTAAAGATAGCCATTCCTCCTATTTAGATTCAAACCATAGTATATGTGCGTTTTGCAGTGAGATTATATAAATACTCCGATTCGTTCATATTCTATCGAAGGTACATAATGAACACGTCACACTAATATACCCTGCTATTCTTATAAAAATTAAATTTATTCTTTGAAGTAATTTATTCTCCATCTGTAACACCAAATACAATGTCTTGGCGATTAATAAAACTTATGCTACATCTATAATGTTGTCTTCAATTTTTATGAAATCTGAATGGATGCTCATAGCCCATATTTCTATCTGTTTGTTTGCCCTCTCTTTTTGAGTTTAGGTGCATGATTATTTATTCAGAAAGTCGAATCAATGAAAAGCCCTTTCAGCTGCCAAAATATATGAAAAAGGGTTTTCCCTCAAAGTGCGAGCTTTTTCACATCTGTAAAGAATTGTGGATATAGTCAATGAAACAGTAACGCCAGCTAAAAGTGCATGAGGAACTGATAAGCCAAGTAAAGCAAGAGGTATAGAAGTTGAACTGCTGGAAAAGAATGTAATATTTAAAAAATTCTTAGTTGACCACTCAATTTTACTGTCTGTCAATCCTTCTTTCAGAGAGTTGACTGCTGGACACACTTCATTGATATAAATATCATCAACTTCCTGATGAAGTGCATCAATTGGCTGATTGCTTGAAATAGTATTAGTAAGTTCTTCAACTTTTTTTCTGAAACGTCCTAATTCATAAGATTTATCTGCTCTGAAATCCAATATTTTTTCAACAGATGTGTTAGGATCGATATCAATTCGTTCAATTGCTAAATTAGCAAGAGTTCCCTGAGCTAATGAACTTCGAGCGTATTTTCCTTCATTTTTAATTCTTTCAACAGATGCATTTGCATCAAGTCTTGCCGCAGTAGCCAGCTTGTCATTTGCTGTATTATTAGTTAGAAGTTCAGTTCCGATTCTTTCCGAGATTTTTGTTGCTAACAGCGTCATATAGAAATCAGCAAATCTAGAGGGGACAGGTATCCAGTCACCTTGAATTTTTTCAATTTTTTTCCTAATTTCAGATGGTAATTTCTCCGGATGAATTTCTACCAGTTCCCTAATTTCCTGAGATAATTCACCAGATAATTTTTGAGTATGAAAATCACGAATTTCTGAAATCTCATTTGACATAAGTACTTCAGTTCCTTCGGGAGATTTGAGATATTCTTGGACATCTTCTGTTAAATCATCAACAAAATTCATATCAGATTGAACATAAAAAGGTTTTAAAATACCTTCTTCATAAAACTGTTGAGCTGTTTGAGTGCTATATGGGTATTCAATTGACGATGGAACAATTGTTTGGATATTTTCCCAATATAGCATAGCATTTTTTAGCCATGTTTCATTTTTAATATCAATCCATGGATAACATACAGCAATTCCCGGTCTCTTAATTTGTTTTCATACAAGCTGTCTGAAATTATACCGCCGCTCGTCGTTGACTTTTCTTATGACGTGGCGAGTAGAAGCACGCAATATCATAAAAACTTTACGAAATCGCAAATAAACAAGCCTTCGCTTGTAGGCGTTTGCAGTCATAACGGGAATTGCTGGATAACATAGAGCTTTTGTGAATGCCATAAAATAACCTTCTCACCCCATCTATGAGTGAAATAATTATAAATTTCTTGAAATTTCTATCCTTATTATTCTTAATATGTCTTTTGTAAAAACAATAATCTCATAATATTTCCTAAATCCCTCTTGATAAGTCAAATCTTCGCGAAGCAAAGCATTAAGTCTTTTTTGTAAATTTATAAGATCTCCATATATTTCATTTTCAAGTTTAATATCAATATTATAAAGTTTTTGTAATAAATCTGAGGTAGTTATAAAACTTTTTCCTACAAGCCGATTTAACTCTGTTGAGACTTCATCGAATTTATTAAATCCTGACAATGTAAAAATAGGTTTACAAGTTCCAAATTGAAGCTTAAGATCCGAAGTAGAAGAGGATTGAAACTTGCTGCCACCTTGTTCTAAAATGAATTCGAGTTTTCTTAAAGACACTTCGAGTTGCATGGTATCAACTTCTAATGACATGAGGAGGTCTTTAGCTTCATGAATTGTTTTTCTGAGTGAGTCACGCCTTTCAATATTTCGTTGCTTTCTAAACTCTATATATCCCGCTATTGAGGCCACAGATCCAAGAAAACCTACGATACCCAAAAATATTGAATATGGTTCAGGGTCAATCAGAAAATCCTTCTCATCCGTAGCTAACTCATTAGCTAAATGTTCATTTGACTCTAAATTATGGTCTGAATTCATATAATTCCCCTTCAATTAAAGCATGTTATGGATTAAGGACTATTTTCAAACTTCACTTAAACCAATTATAGTTTTTGGTTTATTGCTTAATTCTCACATTGAAAATTAAATCTATAAAATTGATTTTCTCTAGAAATATTCTAGGGTGCCTAAATTTCAACTTTTCAAAAATGGCATGGATATCTATCATCTTTTAGGAGCATGAGAAACTCCTATCGTCTGCAGCCCCGACCACGCCACCGCCGGACTGTAAGTCCGAGGCATCCCTAAACGTTGCCCTGGATGTCCATACTCGCGATATTATTCGAGTCACTATACCCCGGACTTAAGTCCAAGGCCTGTTTATGAACCTCAGCCTTTCGGTTTTCTATCTTGTCCGGCAATATAATTTTCAACAACTTCCCAGCCATGTCCAACACTTCCATGATAACAGCTTAGTGCTCAAAGACTTTGCTTACACCATTCTTTAAGTTTAAGGAAACTCTTTTCGTAATAACATGCTAGTTCTACCTTTGAGCATCTTTGCAATAAAGCTTACGGAATACTATGGAGGAAATTGAATAAATAGATGTACATGATCCGGATTAACTGCTATATCTCCCGTCAGTATCTTCCCCCGATATTTAGGAGAGAAAACCATATGATCAGTAAGTAATGACACTGTATGCCTATCATGTCTTAATTCACTTGACATTTTTCAAAAACCAGAAACATCACTACACTAATAATTAATAAAATATTACCAAGAGCTAAGTGAAAGTTATATTATCCCTCCTTGCCCACCAGAACTACAACACATATGTCCACTTGTTTTTAAAATAACATCCAGATCGCAGACTATCATAACTCCCTTCGGGGCAATATAGAAATACTTTGACAATCTCATAAATACATAGATTTTTAGGCATAGAGCCAATCTAAATAATACATCACAAACCCAATTTTCATCAAAGGATAGAGCAGTATGTAGAAAAGGTATAGCTCTATAGACGTACAGCCAACTTGCAGATCTATATGGGAAAATTTATTAAGCATGTACATATATATAAATTTTTTTATGAGGCAAGTTAATGACGAAATAAATCAAGAGAAGTCAGATAAACTTGAAACTCAGTATAATAAATTAAAAGAAGATTTTAAAGATTATATTAGGAGCAATAAAAGAAAAGAAACAAAAATAGAACTGGAAATGAAAAAAGATATTTCCAAACGGTTGCTGGTTGCTATTGATTCATTAAATCGAATGATTGAACTGGACAATGATGATTCTTGTGAAATAATGAAGAAATATTCAGATAATACCAGAAAGAACATCGAAATAATTTATAATCAAATGCTTTCTGTATTGGATATTTGCTCTATAGAACCTGAAAATGGTGATGAATTTGATGAACAAAAGCATACAGCTGTTGGATTAGAATATGGAACAACATATCCTGAGAATACTATTTTTAAAGTAATAAGAAAAGGATATTTAATCGAAAATAATATTATTCGCCCGGCTGAAGTAATTGTTATGAAAAAATCTACAGAACAAAAAGCCACTAAATCAGGATTATGGTGCCGTTTTCTTAGATGGATTCATCCTGCAAAATTCGTTTCTTAGAAATAGATAATAAGTGCAAGAGGTAGATAAAATTGAATAGGAATATACTGGGTATAGATTTTGGAACAACAAATTCAAAAATGGCATATATGCTGCTGGATGAACCTGAAATGATCTTAAACTCCCAGGGAAATAAAATCACACCTTCTATTGTATATTTTAAAAATGAAAAGGAGGCCATAGTAGGTGAGATTGCAAAGCGTAACATAATTTTAGAACCCAATAAAACAATATCTTCCATTAAAAGGGAAATGGGGACTGATTATAAGAAAAAGATAGGACGGTATAAATTCCCTCCTGAATATATAGCTGCAGAAATTCTTAAGAAACTGGCTGATGATGCTAATAAGCAGCTTAATAAAAAATTCACAAATGCTGTAGTATCAGTTCCTGCAAATTACTCAGACAGCCAGAGGCAGTCCATTAAGGATGCATCTGAGATCGCCGGATTGACTGTTTTAAGGATGATAAATGAACCCACTGCAGCAGCCCTGGCGTATGGGATAAAAGAAGACCGCGATAGAAGAATTCTAGTCTATGATTTTGGGGGAGGGACATTTGATGTTACTATACTTTCTGTTCTATCTGGTTTTTTTGATGTAGATTCAACCGCAGGCGCACATAAGCTTGGTGGAGATGATATAGATGCACGAATTGTTAAAGAAGTAAATAACAAATTATATGAAGATTTTGGGATTGATACTGAAAAAGACCTGGCACTTCGATCAACCATCCTTGAAGCCTCTGAGGAGGCAAAAATTGCTTTATCCTCTGCTGAAACCACTTCAATTAATATACCTTTTATTGCTGCTGATAAACCGCCATTCACTATGCTATTAACTCGTAAAATGCTTAATAGCATGATATCCGATCTGATCGAGTGTACTAAAAAGCCAATTGAAAGGGCATTAGATGATGCTTCCCTTGAAAAAAATGAGATTGATGATATATTACTGGTTGGAGGAACGACCCTTATACCAGCAGTACATGAATTTGTAACACAATTATTTGGAAAAGAGCCTGTAAAAGGACCAGATCCATATGAGGCAGTCGCACTTGGTGCAGCTATCGCCAGTCTGGAATTTGGAAAAGAAAAATCGAGAACGGCAAAGAATATTGAAATAAGTGATGTAATTTCAAGTTCTTTGGGTGTACTGACAGCAGATGGTACTGTATCAAGGATATTGGAGCGAAACACTAAGATTCCGATTGTGCGAACTCGTAATTATACTAATAGTTGGGACTTTGTAGAAGAAGTAACAATCCCCGTATTCCAGGGAGAAGGAGAATATCCTGAGGAAAATGAGCATCTGGGAGAATTCTGGATATCCATAGAACCTATGTTGGCAAACGGGAACAAGATCGATGTAAGTTTTGAGGTGGGAAAAGAGTTTGGGATATTGCATGTTACTGCAATAGACAAGATATCAGGCAATGAACGTACAGTGAAAATGGAGGCAAGAAGCAGGCTTTCAAAAAAGAATAAGAATAAATGGATGAAAAAATTACTTGGTGTGGAAAGCAGTAAGGTTAACATAATAAATAAATCAACAAGGGATGTATTGAATTTATATCTCAACCCGTTTCAAACCGTATGGGATATCAAGAATGAATTGATAGAAAAGGCTGTTATGAATAAGAATGAGATACTTTTCCATAATGATATTGAGCTTGAAGATGCAATGAATATATCCAATATTGATATAACAAATAACAGCACAATAGAGATAAGGCAAAGGGATGAGCAAGAAAAAAAAAAAAAAACAAAGAGACACTGAGGTAAAGCAGGAAATATTGGTTCACGATGATCCATACTGGGAGGTATCTGGTATTTATCTGGATCCCCAGCGGATTAGCAGACATATCAGTAAGTTTGACCGATTTGAAGATAACTATCCTTTTTGGGTTGATGAACTTATGGAAGGTACTCCTACATTTTACTGTGTTTTAGGTGTTGCAAAAGGAACTGAAAAAAATGAAATTGAAAAAGCCTTTGAAAAAAAAATGAAATTGTCATGTTATCCGGATGATGTGATAGAAGAAGCTTTTGAAGTATTGAGTAGTCCTGAGCTGAAAAAAAAATATGATGAATTACTTACTTTATTCAGGCAAATTACCAAATGTATGCCACCAGAGGAAAAAAATGAGTTAATAAATAATCATAACAATTCTATACATGTTGAAAAAGACTTTATCAGAATGAACGTACTCACAGCTACCTATGGCGGCTATTTTAGTTTATATCCATATGGGATACCTGATCTGTATGAGATAATAGGGCTTGATAAAACTTCGCCGTTTAATAAAATTGAAAGAAAATGTAAGACAGATTCTGAATTATTTAAAAAAATATATACTATTCTTGGTAATCCCGCATCACGGGATGATTATGATTTTATGATGTATTTTACTATCCAATACGGCGACGAAAAAATTATTAAAAAGAGGAATAGCAGGCAAAAAATGTGGGATAATTTGGATAATGACCTGTTTGAGAAGATAGTATTTACTGCTCTTACTGAATCGATTGATGCTGAAGAATCTATGAAGCGTTTAAATGAAATTTTAAACCGTAATCCGGATTGGAAAGAATACCTACCTTCAAATAACAGGACATTTTTTTCAATACTTGGTCTGGATAGCAACTCATTATCCGGTGATAAAAAAGAAATCGAGAAAATCATACGTGAAAAATATAGACCTCTCGAAAAAACACCGGAAGTTAATCTGGCTTATAGCATGCTTAAGAATGCATCACTAAGGGATGATTATATCTGGCTAATAGAAAAAAATGAAATATTAAGTATATATAAGGATATTATATTTCAGGAAAATGAATTTTCATCTGAAACAATACAATCCGATGAAATGAAAGAAAATTTCCAAAGTGATACAGTATATACTCAGACGACTCTTGGAAATATTATAGAAATGATTAATAAAAATAATTAAAAACAGATACCACTAATATACTATTCCGCAAGTGTAATCATCACTGACGAGCATTATCAAGAGATTGAATTTGAGGGTAAGAAGATCATATATCTTCCATTATGGGCATGGTTGTTGGCTTAATTATAGTGGATTGTACATATTAACAATTATTGCAATTACCAGGGGTTAAATATCTACCCTACCCTTCTGGTTAATATACAATTGTTCTATTCTCTCAAGTGTATCCACTTCATTCGGATCTCTATCATCACGCACCCTGACCAGTCTGGGAAATCGTAATGCATAACCGGAATTATAAGTAGGGCTTTTCTGGATCTCCTCAAAAGCCACTTCAAACACGATCTCAGGTACAAAATCAAGCTCGGATCCACGTTCGATAATAATAAGATCCTTGAACCTTGCTGTTAGTTCAGTAAGCAGATCGTCTGTGATACCTGTTCCTACCCGCCCCATTGATAAAAATTGCCCTGTTGTCGGTTCTATGCATGCCAGTTGATATGACCCGATCATTTGTGCACGGCGTCCCTCACCCCATTCACCGCCAATAACTACAAGATCCAGCGTCTCCATCAATGGCTTTATTTTTAACCAGTTTTTTCCACGTTTTCCAGGAGAATACAATGACTCCGGGTTCTTTAACATAACTCCTTCATGTCCTGCATCCAATGCCGTCATGTAGATATTATTGACTGCCTGGACATCTGAAGTAATTACCTGCTCTGCTACATTTAGAGTGGCGGAAGGGGTTACACATTCTAATAATTGCTGTCTTCGCAAAACGAGATTATTATTGAACAGATTCATACCATTGATATACATAATATCAAACAGGAACAATTGCAGAGGAATCTTGCTTACCATTATATCAACATCATATTTCCGCCTGAACCGTTTCAGTATCTGCTGGAAAGCCCCTGGTTTTTCATCTTCGAACACAACAACCTCACCATCAAGAATAGCACTCTTAGCTGTTATCCCATTTCGTATCATACTCACAATATCAGGTAACGAATCAGTAACATCTTCCATGCGTCGTGAAAAAATAGTGACATTATTCCCATCTTTATGAATTTGCACCCTAGCTCCATCGAATTTCCATTCAACAGCTACAGAACCCATTTCCTTGACAACATGTTCGATACCAGAAGAGATCTGGGCAAGCATTTGCTTTACGGGACGGCCCAGTGTTATATCCATTTTTCTTAGACCTTCTATTCCCTTTAACCTGGCCTCTCTGGCAACCATTCCCATATCATTTGTCAGTATATATGCCATCTCTACATCATATTTTGTAACATCAAAGGCTCTGGCAATAGCATCACGTACAATCCCCTCACCCACTCCTATTCTTAATTCCTCAATTGATAATCTGGCAATATATACAGCTTCCGTATGAACAGCCCGGGTAAATAAAAATTGAAGATTCCTGATCCGGGTAGCCTGGGAACCTTTACCTGAAGCTTTTGCTATATTCACGAACCGCATATATACATCTGTGATAGATAAAACATTATCTTCCTCTACAAAAGTCGCAAAAGTAGATTGTGTTTTATTATTATTTGCCATAGCTTCTTTGGCAGCCAGTCCTACATCCCCGTTCTTTTTAACAAGTTCCTTGATGTTCTTAACCGGCAGACCCGATGCCTTAGACAGAGCAGTATATAACAGGCCAGGTCCGATGCCCAATTGCAGAGGACTCCATACAGGAAATATCTGTCCCATGATAAACCTTGATGTGATCTCAAGTTCTTTATCATCTATTGATAAAAAAAAGTCAGCCACTACTTGTGTAATCTCCAGAGATCCTGATATGTTTTCGATACGCTCACATATTAAGGCAAGATCATTGAAAGTGGTCATCTGTTTCTCTATCTGTTATAGGATGTAAAAACAGTTTCTATATTGTCACATCGGGACCAATTTTACAGAAATTTATGAAAAGTGGATTTTATATGCATAACTACCTGCAGATGTACATACACATCTTCATTTATATAGATAAAAATTAAAAAAGTAATATATAATATCCAATCAGCAGGTTATCTGCTATAATGAAGAATATAGGGGCGTTGGTGCTTTAAATTCAGCTTACGGGTTCGGTTCAAACAGGCACAACAGCCCTACCCGAAACATATAAAATTAACAAGGGAAGTATCCCATGCTTGACAAAATAAAGAATATGAAAATAAGTCATTTAGTAATAATAGGCTTTGCACTTGTGATCGTCTTAGCAGTTATAGTCGGTTTTTCCGGCGTCAGCGGTCTTTCAAGGATAACAGACAAAGTAGATAAAGCTGATGATATGAACCGGCTGATCAAGAATATGGATCAGATCAGGAAGACTGAGAAGAACTTTATCATGAACGGTGATAAAGTATACGTAGATTCTGTATACGAAGATATTGCGATCATGAGAACACAGGCGGGTGAATCAAAGGATAAGTTCAATAACCCGGTAAATAAACAACAAATGGACGATATACTTACGGCACTGGACAGATACGAGGCAGCATTTACTAATTATATCACATTCTATGATCAAAAGGAAGCAAATATGGCAATTGACGGTCCGATGGTCACGAACGCACGTTTGGTACAGAACCTTGCAGATGAACTCAAACAAAACCAGATGAGTGAGTATGACAATTTGATACAATCAAGTGCCAGTAGTGAGGTAAGTGCTGATAAACTAACAAAAGCAGAGGATGCAAACCAGATCATTACCTGGGCACTGGAGATCAGAAGAGCAGAAAAGAACTACCTCCTGCGCAACGATGAAGTATATGTTAAAAAAATAGCTGATTATTCAAATAATATCAATGCTCTGGCTCTTGATTTGAAGTCAAGGTTCAATCAGGCTGATAACAAGCAGTCTGCTACTGAAATTGCTACCGGGGTACAGGCTTATGAAGCAGCTTTTGGGGATGTCCATACTATGACCTTAAAGCAAAATGAAGCCGAAATTGCAATGGTAGCAGCAGCAAGATCAGTTACAGAGCTTGCTGAAGCTGCCAGAGCCACCCAGAAACAAGAGATGCTGGCCCAGCAAAACGCATCTAATATGACAATGATCATCGTGACCTTAATGGCACTGATGCTTGGTGTGATATTTGCTATTCTGATCAGTAGAACAATATCCGGACGGATCAATAATATAGTGGATGATTTCAAACAGATGAGCGATAACATTGTTGAAGGAAAGCTTGATCTACGGAGTGATCCCGATGACACTGAAGTTGATTTTAAGGAGATACCCAGGGGTCTGAATAATATCCTGGATGCGGTGATATCTCCGCTAAATGTAATGGCAGAGTATATAGACCGCATATCAAAGGGAGATATACCTGATAAGATCACTGAAGAGCATAAAGGTGACTTCAATGATATCAAGAACAATGTGAACCTGTGTATAGATTCCATTAATGCAATGGTAGCTGATATGGAAATGCTGAGCACATCTGCAAAGGACGGGAAGATGGATATAAGGGCTGACATTTCCAAGCACGGCGGCGACTTTAGAGCCATCGTACAGGGTGTGAATGATAGTCTTGAAGCTATAGTTGATCCTGTACAGGACTGTGCCAGAATACTGAACAAAGTTGCTTTGGGTGATCTGACAGAGCGCACCGAAGTGGAAGCCAGGGGTCAATTGCAGGACCTGCTCAATAACGTAGATAGCTGTGTGGATAGCATTGCCGGTCTTGTCTCAAGTTCAAAGGAAGTTGCCAGTAAAGTATCAATATCAGCACAACAACTCTCATCCTCTTCACAAC
>Ga0255426_10159_pt1 | contig 13887 bp, 12 predicted proteins | sample ANMaggSeSYBR02J9_FD_182666 | JGI IMG/M metagenome (GOLD analysis project Ga0255426, IMG submission 182666) | Sediment cell enrichment communities from methane seep in Santa Monica Basin, California, United Staets - ANME aggregate JGI... | ecosystem: Environmental > Aquatic > Marine > Cold seeps >...
ATGCGGATTAGGGCTATCCCCAAAGATTTAATACTGACCTCTGTCCCACGACTTCCGAATTCTGATTGCTGACCACTATGTTTTCTCTGACCTCCGACTCTTCCATCCAATCCCGCAGGGATCATCCTATTCATCCGCCGAAGGCAACCATCTTAATCATCCTTGCCGAAGGCAATCATCCAACCATCCGTTCCGCAGGAATTCTTTCCTTCCAATTAAAAATCCAAAATTGCTTTTCAATTGCTGTTTTGTCAAGAGTGTAGACGCGACCCCTCTGGTTTTCCCGACCCCTCTGGTTTTCCTAGACGCGACCCCTCTGGTTTTCCCTGCTTCGAACCTTTATTTCAAAGATCTACAGAAGGTACATCCTTTCAAATCCAGAGTTTAAAGAACAGAAGTTAGCGTTCATACAATTTTGTTTTTAAATTGTTCTTTAATTCTTCAAGATCCACATCATTTTTATACCATTCAATCGTTTTTCTTATACCATCTTCAAATGAAATTTTAGGAGTCCAGCCGAGCCATTTCTTTTGATTTTTTATGCTTGCAGCTCTTGCATGCACGCCTTCATGTTTGGTTGTATCGCAAAAAAATTCAGATGGGGAATGCCCAACTATTTTGCACACTGTTTTGACAGCATCAATAATAGTTGTTATCTCATCAGTGCCTAAATTCACTGCTCGACAATCATTAATTTTTTCAGCACTCAACAATAACCCATCAATGATATCATCAATATAAGTGAAATTTCTATCTTGCTGCCCAGTACCCCATATTTCATAGGGATCTTGTTTAAGTAGAGCTTTACTAATAAAAGCAATAATAGCATGGCTTTCATTTTCTCTTGGACCATATACTGTGAAAAGTCGACATGAAACACCCTTTAATCCAAATTGTTTATTATAAGCCTTTAATGCCATTTCGCCCATAAATTTTGCCCACCCATATTCCCCGTCAGCAAGGGCAGCGCCTTCTTTAAAAGGATCTGCCATTTCTTCTGATAAATATCTCTTTTGTAAATTTTTATCACTGGTTTGCAGCGTTGTAGGATAAGCACATGCAGAGCTAGTAAAACATACTCTATCGATCCCATTTTTATATGCAGCATAAAAAATATTCCCATCAATTAAAAAATTCTGTACTATTTCTCCAGGATGAGTTTCAATAAACCCGCGTCCGCCGTGTATATTAGCGAGATGAAAAATAATATCTATTCCTTTTGTTGCTTCATCAGCAACTATTTGGTTTCTTAGGTCATCTTTTATGAATTTTATTTTCTCTAATGAGTTATGAAGGTTTTTCTTATTGCCGCTGGAAAGATCATCAACAACTGTCACTTGTGCATCAAGGTTTAAAAGAGCATCCACAAGATGACTTCCTATAAAAGAAGCTCCACCAGTAACTAATACTTTTTTATTTTTATAAAACATGCTTTTCCCCACTCTTTAAGGTTAATATTGTAGTTATCATACAAAAACTGAAAGGGTATAATTGTTATCGTTAATTCTGTTTTCGTGTAAAAGAGATATAATGATGTCTTAAAATATCAGCAACAACCAGATAAATAAATTTTGGCACAATAATCGAATATCTTTTCCACAATCGTTTCGGATCACTCAGCATACGATAAAGCCATTCAAAACCAGAATGTTGCACCCACTTTGGCGCCAGCGGTTTTTCTCCTGATAGGAAATCAAAACCTGCTCCCACACCAATTAGTACAGGCGCTTTTAATAAAGGTCGAAATTGTTCCATCCAATGTTCTTGCTTTGGGCAACCGAGGCCACACCAGACTATATCGGCTCCGGATTCATTAATTTGATGGGTTACGTCATCTATTTCCTCATCAGTCAATGGTCTAAAGGGAGGGCAATAAGTCCCTACAATTTGAATACCTGGATATTGCTGGCGGAGCGTATTGGCAAGCTTGTCAGCGACACCATTCTTGCCACCATACAGAAAATGTTTATAACAACATTTCGGGCTTATTTTGAAAGTATCCATCATTATATCAGGTGCATAAACTTTTTCGAGCGGAGAAAACCCCTTTGATTTACCCAACAAAACAACCGGCATACCATCCGGCGTTACAAGGCCCGCAGAATTATTGATGTTGCGAAGATGTTTATCCTGCTGCATTTCAATAATACCATGAACACCAGTAAGGACTATGTAATCACGAATGTTGTGTTTGATCCAGTATTCGATTACTTCAATTGTCAATATTCGGGTTAGTGAGTTTATCCGTACTCCAAGAATATCGAATGAGTCAATTTTTTGTGGGTATTTCATAGACGTATATTTAAGCGAATGACGAGTTTTATTTCTAATTATTTTTTTAGGACATAGTAATTTGAAGGGAAAAAAAATTCGGAAAAACCGGTACTAATTAAAATATTAAGTAGTATCGAATATTTTTGATGTTTTAATAACATATATTCATTTCTGACAGGGTAAATTTCTTTAAATAGTTCTTCGCATTCCTTAATAAAAAGACGATTTGTGAAGCCTGCATGGGCGCCATAATAATTTTCAAACTTTCCTAAAAGACGTGCTTTGTGATCAATTAGGTTCCAAGTAAGTTTATTTAGAATGGTTTCTTTATTATGTGTACCTATGTAGCCTACAATACGATTCTTATTCGGGAAACCTATAAAAATTAGTCCGTCATGTTTAAGCACCCTTTTTAATTCGCAGAGAACCTGAAAATGGTCAGTCACATGTTCTAACACATGATAACTATATACTAAATCAAAGGTATCCTCCTTGTAAGGAAGCTTTGCGATATCTCCCCGCTTGGTTATCAGACGACCATTCTTGCTTTTACTCTCTTTTTCGAGCATTACATCCACACCTTCAACCCAACTACCAAATACTTGCTGGACGATGTCGGCCTCTCTGCCGTCACCACAACCGGCGACAAGGATTTTGCTGTCTTCAGTAAACTGCTTAAAAGGTTTTAGGATATTTTTTATTATTTCAGATTTATTGTAAAGTGATAGCTGGTCGACAGAAGTGAAATTAGCATAACCAAGAGTTTTGTCGTAATTTTTTCTTATGTCCATATCTGATAATTTTATATCTACGGTTTGTACAAATTGGATTTAGCGCAATTCGGGCGGGCATTTATCATCAAGCATAACTCATTGATTTAATAAATTATAAAATGGAAATTCCTGTAGATTTTAGAACTAAATGTAATCATCAAAAGAACCTTTCTTAAATATATTGCACTTTCCGCCTACTGTAGCGTCAATAATTTCTCTACCTTCGGCTTCAAATTGTAGTCTTGCCATTTTATAAGCGAGATCTGTTCGAGAGATATCTGGTAGTTGCCATACAGACCCTTTGGGCCAATAATCTGGATGAAAATGATTAACATCTATATTTGTAGTTCTCGCTAATGTTTTAGACTGATTTTTTCTCAATTTTACTTTTTTCTTAAAATTGGCTTCTACAAAATCAATGGGTTACAACGTTGGATTTTTTTATCTCTTTAAAACCAACAAGTTTTACAAAAATTTCGCTTCAATCTCGTATGTATCACTGGGGTGGGGTCGTTAGATATGCGTTGCGAGCAAAGATACAGCTTTTACACTGTCCTCCGACCATGGCAGACCATCCTCACGAAGCGCGTCATGCCAATCCGGCGTAAACGCATTATCAACTTGGGTGGGCAGATAAGCGCCGCCATTCCTAGGCATCCGAATCCGCTCAACCTTTCCCCCTTCAACATACGGAGGACGCCTTGACGGTATAAACCATCGGCTCGTGCGCGACAGAAGGATTCTAAGCGTTGTAGCAACGGACGGTCAAGCCACTGAGCGAAAAAAGTCTCAGTATCCGGCTCTGGCTGACCCCCTTGCCGGCACCGAGTACAGGTTAATGCATAAGCATTGCCACGGATGCTCTGCTCAGCGGATTTCCAAGTATTGCTCTCTTGATGCAGTCGCATCAGGTAATACACTTCAGCCAGGTTGGCTACTCGGCCAATCTCGGTCATTCGCAGAAGCAGATCCCAATCCTGCCCAACTCCTTGGATCCGGTATCCCCCTGCCTGCCGCATTGCAGCAGCTCGGCAAAAAATCGTCGGATGCGAAATCCCATGTCCACCGGCATACAGAATCGAAACGACCTGGTCGTTAGTTGTTGGCATTGGAGGAGGATGCCCATACTTTACCCCATCAACAGTAAAAGCCAGGCCACATCCCAACATTACCAAATCCGGTTCACGTTCCATTACTTCTAATTGAACACTCAGACGGTTCGGCAGGGAAATATCGTCTGCATCCATTCGCGCGATATACTCCGTTTCGACAGAAGACAAGCCAATGTTTAGTGCAGCACCTAATCCCCTGTTTCGTTGGTGGACAACTCGCACCCTACTGTCATCAAGTGTATCCAGGTACTGTCCGCTACCATCAGTTGACCCGTCATTGATGATTAAAAACACATAATCATGGAAACTCTGATGGAGTATGGAACAAACGGCGTCACGTACATATGGCATTCCGTTATATACTGACATTAACACTGTAAGCTTAGGATGATGTGATCTATTCATGTGAAAAATTCCCTACAATTGAACGTACATCCAACACATATGTACGCCGCACTCCTTCGTGAGCCGAATCTATTGATAAAAGGGGTTCCTTTGGGTGCCATCGAGGATGCAAATCGCAACGCTGCTCATTCTCAAAAGATACTGGAGAATAGAACCTTCCGACTTCAACAAGATATTCTTCGGAAAGATTCCAAAGTAATAAACGCCGGATTCGCGCGGCATTGGGATACGTATCGGTCACGATCCACCGACCATCTGGTGAGAGAATAGGATGGCCGTCTCCGTAAATATCCAAATGGTCTTTCCCTACAGTTTGTACGTTGCCATCATTTACGTTTATCTGGTAGTATCTTTTTCCTTCAGCAGATGTCGCTGCATGGGTGAGGATACGGTCATCATCAAGCCAGCAGTAGTGAGATACATAGTCCGCATCCAATAAAAGCTTTAAGCCGCTGCCTGCAAAATCCATCACATACAGTCTTGAATATCGGCCATACTCCGGAGTTAACCACCGATGTATGAAAACAAATCGCTTGCCTGAGGGTGAAAATATGACATGATTGACACCGTGATTTGCGTTTAGCATGCATGCACGATGCAATTCATCAAGTAATCTTTCAATGCTAAGGATAAGTTCAGCCGACCCGCTATACAGATCAACTCGCCATAACCCATCCTCTGAGTTCGGTATTAATGGTGAAAAATTATGAGCAAATTGTTCATATCCATACTCGGGGTTTATCATCATTAGTCGGGTATAGTTAAGCGAAATCGCACAATGGCCTTTAGGATGAACAGCTTGTACGGGCCAGGGTAAAAATCGATTTCTATCCTTTTCGATTTCGTGTATGCAACACCCTATCTTTGATGCTTGCACAGTATTGTAAACAACAATATTGTCATAGCTACCTGGGAGCCATTGCAGCATGGCGCCTTGCTGATAAGTCCATGTATTGGTTCGTCCAATAATCAGAGGACTATGATCTCCAATTTTCAACAAAGCCATTTCAACGCTATTTTTATCTATGATATGATGACAAAGATATGCGTTCCCCTTTGAATTCCATGGTGACTTGTCATAGTAGCCATAGAATGTAGCTCCAGACATAATGGGCAAGCCCGCCCATGCCTCGGCCCGTCTGATATCGACCAGTGGAGATACTGCTTTTCGAAAGTTCCAATCCCCTTTTAAAGCAAATAATATATGAAGGTATGATTGGCGTAGCGGTCGCTCTATGATGGGATATCTTCGCAGCATACTACGAAGTTGTGTAGCAATCCTCATAACATTTCCATTCGAAGCCATTGAAGTCACTTTTTGTGTAGTAGTTATTTATAAGTATGCGATATGTTTTAGTCCTGCAAACTAATTGCATCAAAATTTCTTAACATTCAAGCAGTTATTGGTTTCGACAGCAAACTTCGACCCATAATTTCGAATCTTTGCATTATTTTCTCTATAATTGATGCCGATTTGGAACTCTGCCGAGCTTTAATACTGCCTTGCAAAGCTTTTTGCCTTATACTGAATATTGTTCTTTGCATGCGCTAAATGGTCCTTTTGGATTTCTTTTAACAACACACCAGGCCAGATCCAAAACGCGATTGAAAGAATTTTGAATGTTCCCAAATCCCAAATTATATCCATCATGAGGTAAAAAATGAATGATGGGATAAAGGCAACAAATGCTTCAGGATACTGCGTATTTAAGTGTTTGCGTGCCCTAATGAAGCAAATAACACTCCACAGAATACAAAGATTCATATATGCTATTGCTAAAAAACCTGCCCATCCAATATCCCCAAGTAATGACAATGCCCCAGATATCGGATAGCCAGTGACACTCGTGATGTCCATGTACCGGCGGCCAAATTGTAACGATAGATCATGATATTTTCGATATAACGAGGAACCCCGGGAAGCAACAATACTGCCATACATTCCTGGTCCAGCTCCAAGCCAGGGCGTCTTTATTTCCGGCACTTTTCCAGAAATAACAAGCCGAAGCGAATCAACTTTAATCGAATATTGCAAGCGAGCCAGCCTTTCACCCACTATGTATTCTATGCTTAAAAAATCATTTGTGCTTGCGTGGAATTGACGTCCTTCCCATTCACTAAACAAAAACATTGCAAAAATAAAAATCAATGCGATTAGAGCTAAACCGAATATTCGCCTTATTTTATCAAAAGCAAATCCGATACTTGATGCTATTCCAATAACTACAGCATGTGTTGTGAAAGTGAAATATAATTGTAATATTGCAATTACGGCTATGATTCCACTTTTGCTAAACATCCGTTTAACAATATTTCCTGAATTATTAATTACCGCAAAACAGTAAAATATGATCATCGTACAAAAATAAGCCGTTGTTGCACATGATTCAAAAGTACCTGTAGAAATATCGATAAAGCATTTCCAATGCGGAATCGGGTTAATATGAAGCAACCAAGTAAAGTTTAATGCTATCTGGATAGCGAATAGAATCAGAATGGTTTTTACAAATAGTTGAATATCATTAATATCAAAAAAAGTGGCGGCAACCAGAATCATAAATAGTGGCCTAAAGTAAATAAGAACGAATTGTACAACAAGCCACGCACTTACCGTGTTAAATAAGGCTGATACAACGGTGATAGAAAGTGCTATTGTTCCACAAACTTTTATATAGGAAGGAACAATCATCTTTTCTTTGTTTAACAAAACAGCAACTAACCATACAACAAAAAGGGATATCTGCAAGGCCTCATCGATAAGGCCAAATATAGAATGAACAGCGAATATATTAAGAAAATTCGGGGTTAATACGCTCCACCAAAAAAAAAGGAAAAAAAGGAATCTAACCTGTTTTGCCACAATAAAGGCCCCTGTACAGTTAATTTCAAACAGACATTCTTACTGGAAAATCCAGTTTATCGCTCATTCGTGAGTTTCAATCCAAAATCGTTGCTATTCTGCCACTTTCCTCTCTTGGTTCGATATTTAACAAAAAATTGACAAACCATAACTCAAAATCTTAGAAGAAACAATCTGCTTGTTACAGAAAAACGAGAAACAAAAAACATGAAATTTTAGGCATCCTTCATTTGCCGGTTTACACTTTTTTGATGTTGGTTCTTCCCTGGTTCCCATGCTCCGGCGGAGTGGCAACCCATATAGTATGCATTCTCACACTGGAGCATGGGAACGAGAAACACCATTTTGCACCATTTTGCGGCTAATTTTCGTTTTTAAAAGTGTAAACTACTTTTGTGGCTATATAAGGGTGTTGAAAAGTAGGCTGTTATTGCCTAATTAAGGTTCCCCATCAAGCGTATTCGCCGTATTTTTTTGCTTGCTTGTCGGTTCTGCTCAACTATCGTACTGTCAGGTGTTGTTTGACCCATTTTTATCCCTTATATGGGCGGGTCCTATTTTAAGACAGATCGACTTGAACGACTTTCAAACAAGGCTGTAATATATTTGCGGAATAATTCTGTCAAATTACATAGTCATCATATTTTATGCTGGATCAGGCAGTGTGTTAAAGTTTAGGCTGCAAGATTAAAAAGTTTAATTTGTTGGGGCTTATTAACCTTTTTCTTTCTGCGAGTACCAGCCATTTCTAGTAGTAATATACCGATATTGCTGAAGATACTCCTATCTATTAGGCTGTGTTGACTGCGTACCCGAACCTGCTCAAGTCCAGTTTGATTTTTTAGCAGGTTGAAAGGCCGTTCAATGTTTTTGCGAATATTATGGGCTTGCTGTACTTGATTCTTATCATTCGGGATTCGTTGAAAGTTTCCATTGTCACAAGAGATTCCTCGAAATTGAGAGCAATTACCTGAACGAAGACATTCTCCGGTGGCAGCTCCGCATTTATATTCGTGAGTGTTATTTTCATAACTGACATAACACATTGGTATCTCACACATATCATCAATAAAAACAGACAAGGTGTCAGGATTAACATGTTCCGGAAGAGTCACCTTTGCGGACGGCGGGGTGGTTAGATGAATTCTTGTCTCCTCGTAGAAGGCTCCATTACCATCATGATAAGCCTCATCTGCGGTGACGAGCTTCATATCTATCCCAATAGCTTGTGCCAATTTGACTAAGGGAAGAAGGAAATTACTGTCATGATGGTTGGCAGGCGCCAACAAAGAAATCAAAGGATAGCTGTGGCCTGTCTCAGCATTAATTGCCGTCAGGGTATGCAGGCGATAACCAATCACGTATGGTGACTTATCTCTCTTGTTGCGACGCTTGCCGCAATCACAATCAAGATCATGGTAAATACGTATCTTTTTGCCATTTACCTTAATTGAAGCCAGAGGTGTTTTGCACTCATTGGCCAATTCAGTTGAATCAATGCCGTGAATGACGCAATCACCCAGAAGGCCGGATCGATAAAAATGATGAAGCATATAAACCATCAAGTTCACAAGCTGACTAAAGGTCAACCCGGATCGGAATTTACTAAGTTCGGTATGATCAATCATTTTTGGTGAGATAAGCGGCAACCCGACAAACACTCTATTTTGTTTCCTGTCCATACCAAGATAATCATTGCCGCAAAATTTCCGGTAGCTTATTTCTGGATATTTAATCGCCTTCAGCAGCTCGGCGCGAAACAGATTGCAAGGAAAAAGGTCCCGCATACAGGGACTATAACCATCATATGACAGCAGACTGTTGATTATTCCATCATCTAACAGATCGTCAATGAATTTCAGTTCTTCATCTTCGATAAACAGGTTGGATCGGTTGTAACTATTAAATCTTATAAATTTACCGCTATTGAAAACGTCTATGAAATGTGCCATCTCTTCTAAATTCATGATGTCATCCATTGATGTTTGCTCTTCTATGCCTATGAGTTCTTCCAAAGGAACCTGGATGTCCTGCTCAAAATCATATTGGGCGACTGCTTCGTTTAATACTGCTTTTGAGATGGCCTTTTTCTGTTTTTTGGAAAGCCGTCTCCAGTTTGGATATTGTTTTTTGAGTTGTTTTTTGATAATTCGCCTGATATTCTTGTGGTGCATGGAAAGCCTCCGTTCTGGTATGGAAAATCTTTTTGGTGAAGGATTATTTTCACACCATTATAGAGGCTTTTTATGTTTTAAGCAACTGTTTTCATAAAATAAACTATTAATCTTTTCAACACCCTTTATATGCAAGGATTCCAAGTTTTATGATGAAAAATTGTCTGAATATGGTTAATTTTCATCAGCCCAGTATACTCTCTCCGATATCGCGTTTTTCCCATGAGAGTCTATGGCAGCCAAAAAATTGTTTAGAACTTTATTAATCTTTTATTTCAACAGGTTACCATCTAATCGCTTCGATACACGCGGGCTGGCATTCAATTTCGGGCAGAAACTCCGGATGCACCCAAATCTAAGCGCTTAAAATGTCAACTTATTTTTGAGCGAACCCTAAGTATCTGATTTTATATTAAATAGCGGTTTTTATTAGAAAGTATATGTTTCAGACAACAAGCCACCAATTAAGTCTTTTTGACCTTTTGGTTATATTCCCAGGGATTTTACCTGACGATGACTGGTCTTATATCTATCGAGAAAAAATTCACCCTCAAATCGATGAGCATCAATTTAAGCATTTATATTGCGAGTATTGGGGTGCACCAAATCAACAAAAAGAAATTTTACCCGACTTACAAACCATCGTGTTAAGTAAACAGCATTGATATAGCCTTAACGGCATTTCTAAAATGGCTGACAGCCTTAGAATTCCTTACAAGATTCTCGATCATCAAGTAAAAACACTGTGGTAAAAGTGAAATAACAAACCAAACAAGGCATTTTATGGGCTCAACTCCAACATAGAGCTTTCCAGGCAAATAGATATTGCACTTATTGGTAATATGAGTATTTCGTCTCCAAGCGTCGATAGTTCGCTGATTTGAAAAACGCTTCAGCAAATTGCAAACCCCGCCCGAATATTTGGGTAATAGATTACGCACCGTATCCCTCTCGCATTCTGCAAGGAATAGTTGAGTACGTGTTACCATATTTACTGCATTTCTATAATATATTGCTCCTTTATGCGAACTCCAAAAAATTGAGCCAGCGTTCTCTATACACCTTAACCATGTATCAACATCTCCTCCTCTTTTAGCAATACTCTCTGGAAATCCCCCGACATCAAGTAAAATTTCTCTTTTTATACATGCAGTCGAGCCATTTAAAGGTCTCATTCCAGAAACTTCGGAAATTAAGTATTCTGCAAAAAAGAGGAGGTGACTGCCTTTGTAATAATTTTTAACATAATAGGGATCTAAAAAACTTTTTACGTGATGGTAATCAGGATCTTGAAATTCGCATCCACATCCAAGAACTGAAACATCAGGATGATGTCTGATCAATGTTATATAATTTGCAAGGTGTTCCGGCATCCACTCATCGTCGGCATCTAAAAAAGCCACCCAATCCGCATTAGCTTCTTTTATTCCAAGGTTTCTTGCGGCATAGCCTCCGGGGCCTGGTTGCTCGCGGTGCAAAATACGGATACGAGGATCGGTGAACTTTTGCATCTTTTCTAAACTGGTATCTGTTGAGGCATCGTTGATTAAAAGAAGTTCAAAATTTTGAAAGGTCTGATTCACTACTGAGCTAATTGATCGGTTAATATGCGGCCCTTTGTTATAAACAGGAATTACGATGGTAAAAAAAAGTTTGTCAATGCTCATCTTTTATTTTCTCCTAACAACTCAAAAACATCGCCGCACATCATTCTTGTGAGCTTCTTTAGCTCTTCTGATTTCATGTTTATCGCATCAAAAGACTCATCATCAAAGGTCATTGCCGTAGTATCCATAGTCATACATTGCCTTTTCGCCGTCGAGATTGATGGAAAGGTAATTATATTTCCCCCTGAACTTTTCAGCAATGCAAACTTCCGTAGTCACATGGTGCAGTTTCTGCCCCCCCCCAAAGCTCAAACCTTTATTCTGCAAATCACGAAGAGCAATCCACAAAAAACGGTGACGATCAAGGGAATCACAGCCAGAACATTGGGTATTTGGTCGGGTATTGACTCCGAATTTATAAAATTTACGCAAACCTCTTTCGCACACCGGACAGTAAAACCGGCTACCTCTTAGAGCAAGAATTCTTGCTTTTTTGATAACATCTTTTACAAGTCGCGGCAAAACGGTTTTTATAATATAATTCATAGGAAAACCTTTCTTTTTCAGCGACTAACAAGTCCTATATAAAATTCTCCCAAACCGGCTGCCTGCACTCGAACATCAAATTCTTTCTCAATCCTGTTGCGTCCGGCTATCAGCATTTCACTCCATTTTTTTGGATGTTCAATCAACCATCTCAAGTGGTGTATTAGTTGTTTCACATTTCGTTCTTCGGCAAGTAAACCTGTTTCACTATTTTTAATTACTTCAGGAATATCGCAATGACTTGTACTTACGATCGGCATCCCTGTTGCCGCCATCTCAATGATTGATACGGGCGCTCCGCCCTCGGTGTCACCATCTTTTGCTGTGACGCTTGGGGAAAGGAATATATGATGTTTGTATGCCTCTTGAAATAGAATAGAATATGGCTGATAGCCAAGCATACGAACCTTTAACTTACTATTATATTTTTGAATTATGCGCAAAATTTTTTGTTTTTCCTGCTGACCACGCAACGTTGCGTTGGCATCTCCTATGATGGTGATTTCAAGATTCACATCTTTCTGTAATTGTCCCAGAGCCTCCAGCGCATAGGGTATCCCTTTTTTTTCACGGAAACTTGCGGCGATAAGAACTCGAAGCATATCCCCTTTTCGCCATTTGCGGGGCAGATACAAAATTTTATCCACATCTACTCCAAGATGATGCACTTTTATTTTTTCCCGCGGGCACCCAAGTTTTCTTATACATTCTGCCATGTGCGGCCCTTCGCATAGAAAAAGATCGGCTGACTCAAATAATACCATGTAACGACCCAGCCATCTTGAGTCTTGCGTTGGCATCCTATTCACATCTACACCATAAAATGTAACCACATGCTTCAAACCTGCTCTTTTTGCCGCTACAATGTTTGCCCAGCCAACAGTACCAAAATGAGAATGAAGTACATCCGCTTTTATCTCCTTGGCAACCTGCACCAGAAAACCAAGATATCGCCTTAAACGCAATTTTTTTAATCCTTTATCCCAGAAATAGCGCCAAACAGGGACGTCTGTAAGGGAGTGAATGCTTGGAACGAAGAACTGATCCAGGTTTTCGGTACGTTCGCAGACAACATGCGACTCAATGTTCTCCAGCAAATATTTTGCCTGATTATACATCCATGTATGGGTCTGTGGCAACCAGACAGGAGAACTCTGAATAACTTTAATCATACGCTGTGTATTCCTCCAATTACTCCATTAACACCCTTTTCTCTCTTCACCTTGCTCGCAAATTGCAGATGCAGCCAGAACAGGATAACCATCGACCATGTGACAAAAACCGAAGTGTAACTCATGACAAAACCGTAAAGATGAGGTCTCACAAAGGGCCACTTGGGCAATTTTATCAACTGAACCACAGATAGAATCTATGGAACATGCATCCGCCCAGACCAGCAGGCGGGTAACGAAAAGGCTTGCGCATAAAACAAGAACAAAACGCCCTTTGGGCGGATTAAATCGGAAACAGAGCTAATTGAATATGCTTGTTCTGTCGATCTTGAATTGTCTGATTTTCTTTATCTTTTATATTCTTTTCAAATGGGCCATCTCTGGAAAGATCGAATATCTCTCCATACTTAGGATGCCATATCCGCCACAATAACATCTCTTCTTTACATTTGGAACAGATCAGCGGATCTTTTCCAAAACTCTTTATCATTCGCCCTCTCCAGGTTAAAGACTTCGAATCATTGGTAATAAATTCAATTGTCTTCTGGACAAAACGTTTGCAGCTCTGGAGAATTTTCATTGATATTGATTTACTGCGGCGGGCATAAATACCATAATGACGAACCATCTTGAAATCTTTGTGAGGAATGTGGTCAATCAAGCGCTTTATGAATTCTTTTGCTTCGATCGTTTCGGTAATCTTACGACCTGTTTTATGATCTATATACCAAAAAGTCACCATTCTCCCATCGTAGCGAATTATTTTGTATTCAGCTAAAGCCGGACGAGCCATATACCGACCTATATAACGGGCAGCACCACGAGCAGATGTCATCTTTTTTTCACCATTCACATAAAAACCTTTATCATTTCTCTTGAACAGATCATCAATAAATTGAGCATTCTCACTTGTTTTCGGTAAATTTGCTTTTATTGCAGTCAACAGATAATATTGCCACTTTTT
>Ga0255426_10160_pt1 | contig 13817 bp, 6 predicted proteins | sample ANMaggSeSYBR02J9_FD_182666 | JGI IMG/M metagenome (GOLD analysis project Ga0255426, IMG submission 182666) | Sediment cell enrichment communities from methane seep in Santa Monica Basin, California, United Staets - ANME aggregate JGI... | ecosystem: Environmental > Aquatic > Marine > Cold seeps >...
TTCAATGACTTTAAATGCATTTTCATTTTCTTTTCGGTCCAAACTATCATAGAGATATGTATTTTGTTGAGTCGCCCATACAGCAATAACAGTTTTATAGAGGACTTTAGGAGCATCTGGTTGGATAGTCCAAGATAAAGTAACCACTTTCTCTTCCCCAGGTTTAAGAGTAACAGATTCAAATGGTGCATCCCAATATTTATCATCGCTTATAGGTTTTACTGAATACCCTGCATAAAAAGTATGTTCAATTGAACCAGTGTTTTTAATTGTATAAGTGATTGGAACACGATCACCAATTATCCATGTACTACCTAGATCTTCTGGTGCTTTGGATATCTCAGCATTAATCATTGTTCGATCAATTTTACCTAAAATTGTTGGTGCAACAGCAGTTTTGTCATTAATAACATTAACTGTAATATAATCAAAAGTGTATCCTTCTTTACTGGCTGTAATAGTATATGCTCCTTCTGAAATGTCTTTAAAAGAATAATATCCGTTTTCTGACGTTTCTGCAGTCATTCCACTAGGAGATATACTAACTGTCGTTCCATTAATGCCATTGTTTGTTGTTTCGGAAACAACTTTGCCTTCCAGCATTACTATTTCCAAAGTTTTAACTAATTCATTATTTGTTTCGATGCTTTCATCAATTTCGCTGAGATCATCTGTGATTACTTCAATAGTATGTTCTCCAGCTGTTGCTATCCATGTATGAGTAAAGAACCTATCTTTAATTTCTCCAGCTTGCATGCTACTTCTAGAAGAAATATCCCACCGTTCACCGTCAATGCATAATGCATTAGTGAATTCTTTTATTGTATCATCACCTTGATTTTCGATTGTGTAAGAGAAGAATATTTCATCACCTATCCCTGGATTTTCTTGATCCCACCAAATATCAGTAATTAGAAGGTCTGGGTTTTTCAGATCAGTATCACAAATGTCAACAGAATATCTATAAGCGTACCATCCCTGTTGGTCAATATAATCTTGGAAATCTGGGTCTCGTACAAAAGTTCCATCTGCATCATTCTTCAATGCAACTCTCACATAGAATACAATTGCATTCGAACTGCTATTCGGTATTACTTTCATTGTGAGGGTATATTCCTCTCCCTCATCCCATTGTTGTTTGTATAGTTCTACTAAAGGATCGTCTGACGAATCTATTTTACCGTTTATACCCCACAATTTATCGCTACCTTTTGGATATAATTCGGTTTCTCCATCTGTTCCACTATAATCTGATATAAACTCATCTTTTGGGAAGGATACCGAGATATATCCTTCGCTTGATGCTCTGCCATTATTCTTTACAGTTACAGATATTGTTGCATAATCATCTTCATTAACGCAAGTAGGCGGATCTATGTCGACAGCAGTAATTTTGGGACATGGTTGTTCGCACACAACATTCACTATCTCGGTTTTTGTATTATCCTCGTTATTACTTTCATCGACCATGGAAGCTGCATCTACCCATGCCATTACCTGAATATCTCCACATTTATCTGCAGTCCAATAGAAGTAGTCGATCCTGGTATCACCTGCACCTAAGCCGTCTTCAATATATTTATTCTCATAATATTCACCATCTATATAAAATTCAAGGTAGAAAGCATCAGCATCCTGGCCGCCTGTATTCATTGTTGTTACTTTAAATTTAATTTGATCACTCATTATTGGATTTAATATATCATATGAGAAAATGAGGGGAATAGAAACATCCCATGATATGGATTCAATGATAAGATTCGGCTTTTCTTCACTTTCTTTAACTTCCAAATAGACAGTTAAGCAATTATTATTATCATCACTTTCTTGTACAACTTGCTCCCAATCAGCACATGCCTCATAAGTATCTGAATGTTGAACATTTTCCAGGGTGTGTGTGAATGTAGTTGAAGCGCCGGCTTTAAGTCCAGAACAATCCCATTCTTTCAATAATGTAAAGCGATCAGGATAACCTAAAAATTCGTTATGAAATTCCGCATCACCATCTCCACGATTCTCTACTATAACAGAAACTATAACATTCTCATTTTTATTAGCAGGATTTGGATTGAAACTCATGGAGGATATGATTAAATCTGGCTTCTTTTCTTCTATAATTTCGCATGCATCTCCAATTCCATCCCCATCAGAATCTTCTTGAGTTGGATTTGGAGTGTCCGGGCAGTTATCCTGATCATCTGAAATGCCGTCGCCGTCGCTATCTAATTTATTTTCTTCAATCTTTTTAACATAATGATCAGAATCACTCAAGAATATCTGTTCATAAGTCCCTACATCCCCTCTATACTCTCCAAAAACTTCTACTACAACTCCAACTGTTACATCATCAACATGAGCAGGGCCACTTCTATGACCATAAACATTTACTGTTTCTCCTTCTTCTAAGTTGCCTGTTGGGTCATTAAGAACTTCATCAATCTTCACATCAAAAGAATAGAAAGAAATAAATAGCCAATCTTCAAGGATCTCTCCTCTTATTTTCACCTCTTCAAATTCACATACATCAACCGAATACTTTTCAACAGGCCACCCCTGTTGGTCACTAATATCAGAACTAGCAGGATCTCGTTCGTATTCTTCATCTGCATCATTCTTCAATGCCGCTCTAATATAAAACTCTACTTTATCCGAACCGCTATTAGGCTCTACAATAATAACAAGTGTTTCTTCTTGTCCCTCATCCCATTGAAGCTCCTTGAGTTCAGCAAGAGGATCCTCGGAAGAAGGGATTTGGCCATCTTTACCCCAAAGCTTGTCACTTCCTTTTGGATATGGTGTGTTCTCAAAACCAGTTCCGCTTACTCCTATTATAGTTTCATCATTCGGGAATGAAACTGAGATATAGCCTTCACTTGAAGAACCTCCTGAATTTTCATATGTTACAGAGATAGTAACACTTTCACCTTCTTTCACACAGATTTCTGGGTCTATGTTCACATCAATAATCTCAGGAGATGGAGGAGACAAACTCCCATCTGCCTTGAGTTTTATTAGCCAAACATCACTATTATATAAGCTATCACTGTCTTTACCATAACCAAAAGACTCAGTTTCACCAGTTATTACATAGCCTCCATCTGATGTTTGCCTAATAGAATATCCACAATCTGAATCTATACCACCGATAGACTTACTCCATATTTCATTTCCATCAGAATCAGTTTTTACTATATATGCATCAGTCTTTCCAGTGCTAAAAGAGCTAGTATACCCAACAAGAACATAACCTCCATCTGATGTTTGTTGAACATCATATGCAACATCAGATTCAGTTCCACCATATGTTTGTTCCCAGTCTATGTACACGTTAGCTGAATTTGCAAAAATACCGTTATTTATTATCAATGGACTAAATATATTTGAATAATCGAGCTTTAGCTTTGCTAGATACATATCAGCTTTTCCAGCCCCGGAATAAGACGTATATCCTGCTATAATATAACTGTCCTTTTCTATTTGTAAAACTGAATTTGCATCATCCGAGCCATCTCCTAGAAATATGTGCCATTCTTCATTTCCAGATGAATCAGTTTTAAGAATATACATAGGATTATTAGTAGAGGGTGAGCTACCTGCTATTATATATCCTCCATCTAATGTTTCATCAACATCATTACCATAATAAATATCCATATCTTGATTATATCTATAGGATTTATTCCATACTTCATTTCCATTGGAATTTGTTTTTAATAAGTATAGACCTTTATATGTTAGGCTTCTTCCTGTAATAATATATCCTTTATCAGTAGTCTGCTGAACTGAAAATGCTTTTTCAAAACTGGAGCCTCCTAATGTTCTACTCCATTCTTCAGTCCCATCCTGAAATGTTTTTATCAAATAAACATCGCTATCATATTGGTTTAAATAAGTATAACCACTGATTATATATCCACCATCTAAAGTTTGTTGAACCGAACGAGCTTGATCTAAACCGTTACCACTAAAAATTTTACTCCATTCTTCAGTTCCATCTGGATATGTTTTTATTAAATAAGCATCATCACCTCCTTGATTTCCTGTATACGTCCCTATCGATCCTGCAATAATATATCCATCATCAGAAGTTTGTTGAACAGAATAACCAGAATCAGTAAATACAGTTCCAAATGTCTTATTCCAATCTTCGTTGGGTTCACTATAGGCACTCCCAAATCCTATACATGCTGTTAAAATCAACAGAACTACTACCGAAATAAATCTACATCTCATCCCAACCACCTCAAAACACACCCCCTAGCCATCTGCATGTTCACATTACACTCAACACTTCCAGCCTCACACCTACAAATCTCAAAGACACAATAATTCCCATATTTAATAAAACTTTTAAAAAAATTAAATAATCCCATCCTATTTTTTTCCTGCATACTTATATCCTTCCTGCACCCAACTTGCAAGGGTTATATTATAAAACAAAATATCATAAATGAATGAAATATATAAACCTATCGGAAAAAATTTACATGGTGCTTATTATCATCATAACCCAGGATAAATAAAAATGACTTTTCATAGTATATCAAGTATAACCTGATATATCGAAAATGCTCACGACAGTGGCGAATTTTTCACTCCCGCCTCTTTAGCACAAATAATAGTAGATGTTATCGAACCTGATCATGGAAAGATACTTGATCTGGCATGTATTTCAGGAGGTAAAATACTCAAATCAGTTGTCAGTGTTGAGAAATACCTAAAAAAACCGGAGGTAAGATGATGAATGACCTGGTTCAAAAATAGCATACGGTTCTTTTAAGCGACATCAAGAAGTCATCAATGGTATATCCAAATCATATGTAGAAATTAAATAAACATAACTACGAATCAGTTCGAAGTTTAAACAAACTTTATAAGGTTTCAACCCTATTTTTAATAGTACACCAGGTAATCTGATGTACTCAAGAAAATCCGACCGAAAGGAGGATTTTCTAATTCCCTCCATTCCCCAGGAATATCGGACGAAGATTCTACGAATCTTCTAATCTTCGGCTCTTTTAAGAGCCTCAGTAATAAAATCCGAGCGCGAGCGAGGATTTTATTAAAAAAACCATCTCATGATATAAAGGAGCAACTCACCATGAATTCAAAAAAAATGATCCCAATTGCCATAATATTATTATCCCTCGTATTATTATCAATCATAGCCTTCCCCAAAATATCTCCTGCCATAAAAGAACTTACCAACCAGCCAGCAAACCCCTTCTCACCTTCATCTTCATACAATGACTGCGACTTACTCATCCTTGCACCACAGGTAATGTTCTCCAACGGAGAGTCAGCTATCACCATAGCTGCCGAACACAAAGGTCAGCCTGTAGAGCAAAGCATCAGCTTCACACTGGTGGATGAAAAAGGAACAAAAACTGAACTTACCAAATGTTCCACCGGAAATAGGGGACATGTTGTTGCTACATTTGATGTACCTGATACAGAACAGGGAACCTATACATTGATCGCACAACCTGCCGGTTCAGATGCCGAATTCAAAGGCAGTGTCAGGATAGTCAATAGCAGTGCACTATTCTTAGAAACAGACAAACCCATCTATAAACCAGGACAGACCGTCCATGGCCGGATCCTCTCATTGAATAATAAAATGATCCCCATCCCGGGTGAATGTGTAATAGAAATATCAGATGCCAAAGGAATAAAAATCTTCAAAGAAATCCTGGCAACTAACGAATATGGTGTTGCTTCCTTTGATATGCCTCTGGCAAACGAATTAAACCTGGGTACCTGGAAAGCAACTGCAAGCATGGGAGAATCTACTACACAGCTTGATCTTAGAATTGAAAAGTATGTACTACCCAAATTCGAAGTAAATGTCTCCACACCAAGGGACTGGTTTTTGGTAGATGAAAAGATCACAGGTACAGTAGATGCATCCTATTTCTTTGGTAAGCCCGTTGAGGGGCAGGTTACCATAACAGCTTCAAGATATGTTGGCATATGGGAAGAATATGCAACCTATGATGCAGACCTGGTAGATGGGTCAATTGAATTTGATCTGCCAGAAGCAGGTTATGTATCAGGGACCCATGGTGCCGGAGGTATGGGCAGTTTAATGCTGAACATCTCAGTAACAGATACCGGTGATCATACCGAGACCACTACTACATTATTAAAGATCGCAGATTCCCCGACTGTGTTGCAATTGATACCTGAATCTTCGCTTATTAAACCGGGCATGCCTTTTAGTATATTAATAGTAACAGAGACCCCGGATGGTGAACCGCTGGATAAAGAAGTGGAAATTGATATTGATTTCACTGATGAGGACTATAATTCAAACCAGGAGACAAAGACAGTGAATACAGCTAATGGAGTAGCTCTTGTCACATTCCAGGTACCGGATGATACCAGGAATGCTTATATCAATGCAATATGTGAACAGACACGCCAGAACATGGAATTAGGTGCTGTATACTCACCAAGTGCCAGTTTCTTGCATATAGTCCAGACCAGTGAAGGTATTCCTCATGTGGGTGATACTATCGCTTTTGAAGTTTTCAGCACTAATCCGGGTACTGTATATTATGATATTGTTTCCGGTGGCAGGACTGTATTCTCAGCGACCAGTGATCAGCGAAATATCAGCCTGGGTGTCACACCACAGATGAGCCCGCAGGCTGAAGTAGTAGCATACATCATTAACCCCAATAGTGAAGTATCAGTAGATACACTACCCTTTAATGTAGTTCTTGAAACACCAGTAGACCTGCAGGTATCTTTTGATCAGGAGCAAGTACTGCCTGGCGGTGACGTAGGTATTGATTTTAATGCACAGTCCATGTCCATGATAGGATATTCCATAGTGGACGAGTCAGTATATGCTCTTAACGAAGGTAGACTGAACTTACAACAGGTTTTTAATGAACTGGAGATGCGGTTCATGGAGCCACAGGTAGAAGCCCATCCACATAGAGTGTATGCACTGGGTGCCAGTGATATCATCAAAGATGCCGGATTACAGGTATTAGCATCTCCAGGCATTGAAGTTCCCCAAACAGAAAGACAGGAAGATGGATGGTTGAATAATGGAATGGTAAAAGGCGGTTTAAGAGATGATATGTTTATGGCAAATGAAGCAATGGATGATGCCGTAGCATTTGTAGATGCAGATATGGCACAAGCAGTCCCGGAAGCAGCCGAAGAAGATGGAACTCTGGCGCAGGTCGGGCATGTTAGACAGTTCTTCCCTGAAACATGGATATGGGAACCTGAAATGATCACCGACGGTAGCGGCAAGGCCAGTGTGTCCCTTGTCGCTCCTGATTCCATAACTACCTGGAGGCTACATGCAGTATCCTCATCTTCTGAAGGTTTTGGTATGACTGAGACTGATCTGGTAGTATTCCAGGACTTTTTTATAGATCCTGATCTTCCATATGCAGTGACCAGGGGCGAGGAGTTCCCTGTCACTATCCAGGTATACAACTACCTGGACCAGCAGCAGCAGGTAAGCATTACCCTTTCCTCTTCTGATTGGTTTGATATCATAGGAACCAGTAAAACACAGGTAACTGTTCCGGCAAACAGTGTACAGCCTGCAAGGTTTACTATAAAACCCACACAGGTAGGTACACAGATAGTGGAGATCACCGGTCAAACTACATCCAGGGCAGATGCAGTAAAGAAACAAGTGATCGTAGAACCTGAAGGGACCAGGCGCGAGATCGTGGTTAATGGTGTCATACAGGGAGAGGATGTTACACTGGATGCTCTACTGCCCCAGGATATAGTTGAAGATTCAGGCGTAGTATTGCTTAGTTTCACTCCATCGATAGTAGCCCAGACCATAAGCGGTTTGGATGATCTGCTTGGTATGCCGTACGGGTGCGGAGAACAGAATATGATGTTCTTTGCTCCTGATGTTGAGATATTGCGCTACCTTAAGACTACAGGTCAGTCCAATCCGGAGATACAGGCTAAGGCTGAAATGTTCATCACTACAGGCTACCAGAGACAGCTTACTTTCCGGCACAGGGACGGTTCATTCTCCGCATTCGGGGATAGTGATCCCGAAGGCAGCCTGTGGCTAACTGATTTTGTTCTCAGGAGTTTCAGTAATGCCAGGGATGTGACCACGATTGATGAAAACGTCCTTGACAATGCAGCTGATTGGATAGTAGACCATCAGAACCCCGATGGTTCCTGGGACCAGATAGGTTTTATACATCACCAGGAGATCCTTGGCGGAATGCAGGGAAAATTTTCCCTGACTGCTTATACTGCACTGGCACTGTGCGAATATGGCAATGCACAGGATTCTCTTACCAGTGCTTCGCATTATCTGGAAAATAATCTGGACGATTGTCAAAATGATCCTTATGCTCTTGCACTGGCGGCCCTGGTACTGGAGAAGATGGATAGCAGTAAAGCAGATGAGGCACTGTCTATGTTAATGGAACTTGCCAAACAGGATGATAATGGCATGTACTGGGAACTGGAACCTGAAAAATCTACCAATAACATGTACTGGCAACCTCCATCAGGCAAGAATGTGGAAGTAACATCCTACGGTGCACTGGTACTAATCGAGCATAATGATGCTAGAGCCAATGAGGTATTGAAATGGATATCAACCCAGCGCAACAGTAAAGGCGGATATTGCAGCACCCAGGATACAGTGGTGGCATTTGAAGCATTAATAAGTGCAGCTACTGCCCAAACAAGGGATATTGATGCATCTATTACAGTTTATGCAGATGAAGACGAGATCAGTGAAATAGATATAAACCAGGATAATTATGATGTGCTGCAGATAATTGAGATCCCGGCATTAACGAAAGATGTGAAACTTAGTATGTCAGGGAACGGCAATATCAATTACCAATTGGTCAAAAGATTCAATGTAATACTACCTGATGTACCTGTATATAGTGAAATGGAATTTGAGGTTGAATATGACGCCTCGAATGTGGCTGTGGATGATATTGTAGATGTACATGCACGTATAAAATATACCGGCTCTGCCAATTCTACTGGAATGTTGATAATGGATGTAGCTGTACCTACCGGTTTTACTCCAGTAGTATCAGGACTTGAAAATTTAAAGAATAAAGGTGATATCAGCAGGTATGAAATAGCAGGTCGTAAGATCATATTGTATGTAGATGATCTGCCAGCAGGCAAAGAATTTACCTTTGATCTTCAGGTACAGGCAGTATTTCCGGTTAAGGCATTGATACCGGATAGCAGTGCTTATTCATATTATGATCCTGAAATAAAAGCTGAGTCTAAAGGTAAGGAGATAATGGTAATTTAGAAAAACTTATCAGGCATTGTGTATGCTTAAACCCTATGAAAAAAGTTCAAAATTTAATAACGATGATTCTGCTTTGCAGCGTAATTACATTCGGTTGCATCCAGGAGGAGCCAAAAGAGACTGTACCCAACAATGAAACTGTAGGGAAACTCATACCATCAACAACAGAAAACGCGGAGTCACTTCTTGTTTATTGTGGCGCAGGGATGAGGAAACCAATGGATGAGATAGGATTACTCTTCGAAGAAGAAAATGGCATTTCCATAAACTACAATTATGCAGGTTCAAATACACTCTTAAGCCAGATGGAACTAACGCAAAAAGGAGATATATACATGCCCGGAGCAACATATTATTTCGATGTTGCAAGAGAAAAGGGATTTACCGATTATGAGCAACTTATCGCATACCATGTACCTGTAATCGCGGTACCGAAAGAAAATCCTGCGAATATATCATCCCTGGATGACCTTACAAAGCCAGGAGTAAAGGTAATACTCGGGGATTCAAAGGCAGTAGCAATTGGTAATTTAGGGGATACATTGCTTAAAGAAAATGGGATATATGAAGATGTAGAGAAAAACGTTGTTGCCCGCGGTGCGACCGTAAATGAACTTATTGTCTATGTATCTATGGATCAAGCGGACGCATCGATAATCTGGGAAGATCTGGTTGTAAATAGTGAAAAGATAGAGAGTGTGGCGATAAACTCAAAGAAGAACATTATAAAGATCATTCCGGTCGGTACATTATCATTTTCAAATAAGAATAATGCAGCAAATAAATTCGTGGATTTCGTTGCATCAGCTAAAGGAAAAACGATTTTCGAGAAACATGGTTTTACCACTTACTCTAAAGAATAAAACGAAAAGATATATTATAGTAAGAGAATTAACATATTGTGATAGAAATAAGTATGCAAGTATTCTATGAACTACTTGGCAAATTGTTTGTTTTATTCATTATTATATTTTATTTCATAACTATAATAGCTTTAGTATTGGGTTTTTATAGCTTCAAAAGGCATAAAATTATATTTCCAAATTTCATCCTTTTTATGCTTTATCTATTCTACTCACCTGCAAAATGGATATGCAGGGTCTTCTATGTTAAGGAAAATCTTGTTGATGAGATACTCATAGAGATCAAAAATGCAGTAATGCTTAAGGATTTCAAGCATGTGACCCACAGGCGTGCTATCATCCTGCCGCAGTGCATGAGGCATCCGCAGTGCAGGGCACGGTGTGACCCTATAATAGGTTATGAATGCAAACAGTGTGGAATGTGTGATATTAGCGATATAGTTAAAGAAGCAGATAAGTATAATTTTAAAGTGTTTATTGTACCTGGTGATAGTTTTGTCAGAAAGATACTGCAGTCCTACAAACCAGGGGCCTGCCTTGGTGTAGCATGTCATGGAGAGCTAACAGAGTCAATGCAGGCAGTCTCGAAGATCGTACCTGTTCAAGGTGTCTGCCTGCTTCGAGACGGATGTTATGATACAAAAGTGGATCTGGTTGAAGTGTGTAAGAAGATGGAGATGTGTGATTAATGATCTATAACCTGATCGGATTTGGGATATTTATAATTGTAATCATTTCTGTAATACTGACACTGTTAGCTCTGTTTGTGAGCCGGCTCAGTCTTAACCGGAATGTCTGGCTTGCTGGTTTTTTTGCCAATATCCTGGATTTTTTTTATCTTCCGATCAAATCCGTATTTTTTAAATTCAGTGATACCAGGATTTTTGATAAATGGATGGTATCGCTAAAGAACACGGCACACAGATCTGATTTTATAAAGACACAGCACCGTTTGCTACTGACTCCACACTGTATGCGGTCTCTTGACTGCCCGGCACCATCAACACGTTTCGGGATCGAATGTATGTCCTGCGGCAAGTGTATATTCTCACAAATGAAAGAAGATGCAAAGAAATATAATTATAACTTGCATATTGTTGCCGGTTCGTCCTATGTACGGCATATAATTAAAAAACAATCTGCTGATGGTGCTCTTCTTGTAGCATGTAATTATGAATTAAATAAAGTTATGCGCTCATTGAAAGGAAAGAATATAGTAACCTATGGAATTCCGCTGCTAAATGATGGTTGTTTTGATACTAAGGTTGATTATGATAATCTGGTAAATGTGATGGAGAGTTTGAAAAAGTGATGTTTTTTATAATATATCGAGGCTGTCCAACAATTAACTCATGACAACCAGAAAATAATGAAAAGCCTATAAAATAATACAATAATATATATATCATATCATCATATGATTAATAACTCCAGGGGGGGAGAATGAATGATCGAACCAATTGAAATTTTATTAATTGAAGATAATCCGGGTGATGTACGCCTCACACAGGAGGTGTTCAGTGAATTTAAAATGCACAATAACCTTCATATAGTAAATGATGGAGTAGAAGCTTTAAAATTACTTTATAGAGATGAACAGTATATTGATGTACCACTTCCTGATCTCATTCTACTTGATCTGAACCTCCCTAAAAAGGATGGTCGTGAAGTACTCGAAGAGATCAAGGCAGATAAGAACTTAAAACATATTCCGGTAGTAGTATTGACCACTTCCAAGGCAGAACAGGATATTTTTAAAGCTTATGATCTGCATGCGAATTGTTATATTACCAAACCAGTTGAACTGGATCAGTTTATTGCAGTAATAAAGTCTATCAAAGATTTTTGGTTCACGATTGTAAAACTACCCAAAGGTGATGAAATTGACTAACACATCACTAAAATTATTAATGATAGAAGACAACCCGGGAGATGCCCGATTGATACAGGAGATGCTTTCAGAAGCAGATGGGGCTCCATTTGATTTTGAGCATGTTGATGGGCTCTCTAAGGGTCTTGGGTGTCTTGCTGCAGGATATTTTGATGTGTTACTACTTGATCTCGGACTACCTGATAGTCAGGGGTTAGACACTTTCAATAAGCTACATGCTCAATCTCCACAAGTACCTGTTGTTATTCTCACAGGTCTCGACGATGCATCACTTGCTTATAAAGCAGTACGAAACGGGGCACAGGACTATCTTGTCAAAAGTCAGATGAACAGTAATCTTTTAATACGCTCAATGTATTATGCAATGGAAAGAAAGCGGGCTGAGAGTAATATCACACAATTGAACCGTGATCTTGAAACCGTACGCAATGTAGATAAGTTGATCGTAATAGAAAAAGAAAGAGATAGCCTGTTGAAAAAAACGTGTGATACCTTAATACATACACGTGGTTATGATACTGCAATTATCGGTTTTCTAGATAATGAAAACAACTTTACCACAGTAGTAGGGTCTGGTTTAGAGGATAAGGTCTTAAGTATCAGGGAACATCTGATCAGCGGGCATCTTCCTTCATGTGTCGAGAATGCACTTTCCGGGAATGACCCTTTTTTAATGGTAGATAAATATTCTGAGTGTGAATCCTGTTTCTCCAGGGATGATTATCCCAATAGAGATACTGTGATCGTCCGAATCAGGCATGCCGATAAACTCTTTGGATTGCTTTATGTTTCACTTGCGGCAGATATTGCTATTGATTACGAGGAAGTCGAACTGTTAATGGAAGTTGCAGGTGATATCGGGCTTGCTCTACATGACACGGAGGTCACAAAAGCACGTAAACAGGCAGAAAAAGAACTACAACAAGCTCACAACGAACTTAAACAGCATATGGGAGAGCAAAAAGAGAAGCTTGCTGCAGTAAATGAAGAACTCAAGCGATCAGCAGCAGCATTAGATCAGTTTGCCTATATAACCTCCCATGACCTGGAAGAGCCTTTGCATATGGTTTCTAACACAGTACAGCTTATCGAACAGCAATGCAACAAAGATCAACCCAATAATGAGATTCGTGATCTTGTTGGTTATGCCAGGGACGGGACAAGTCATATGCAGTCTATGATCAATTACTTACATGACCTATCACAAGTAAGTTCAAATGGAAAACCATTTGAACCTGTTAATTGCGAAGAAATAGTTGCACAGGTATGCGATGACCTTAAATATGAAATTGAAAAAACAGGTGCAGTAATTACCAATGATGCACTTCCCACTATAAAGGTAGATGCATCTCAAATAATCAGTCTGATCCGCTATCGCGTTGAGAATGCCATTATGTTCTCTAATATAGAGAAACCCCACATCCATATCTCTTCACAACAAAATGGAACTGAATGGATTTTTAGTGTGCGTGATAATAACATAGGATGTGGAGATTATCCTGGTTCCGGTATCGGGCTGGCTTTTGGTGAGAAGATCCTACAAAGGCATAGGGGACGTATATGGATCGAACCTGAACCCGGACTGGGTACTATGTTATATTTTACCATTCCTGTACTGGAATAAATTATATTGCATCAGTCTTTTGTGCATAGCTCTTTATTATGCTAATGCCCGGGATATGTGTGATCATCCACATTATTAAGAGCAGAAGCCAGGGAATTATTTTCTTTTTCTCCTCAATTGGTACGCCTAATCCTACGGGTTCGGTTG
>Ga0255426_10161_pt1 | contig 13815 bp, 14 predicted proteins | sample ANMaggSeSYBR02J9_FD_182666 | JGI IMG/M metagenome (GOLD analysis project Ga0255426, IMG submission 182666) | Sediment cell enrichment communities from methane seep in Santa Monica Basin, California, United Staets - ANME aggregate JGI... | ecosystem: Environmental > Aquatic > Marine > Cold seeps >...
AACTAGAAAAAGGGACCATGTCAGATCATTTATCTAGCGATATTGTATGGTTGACACGACACTGGTTTTTCTGTGGTTATTGATAATATTTCACCCTGATAGCCATGCTACTATTATCTCTTGGAGATCAGTTGTGGATATTGTATGTCCTCTTACTGGTATATCCTCTAACCAGTGGTGAATGGCATCCTGAAGTTCGCTTGTAGTGACTGTGGTCCCTTCTTCTGAATTAGGTCCCATCCATTCATCTCTCCAATCACTGCTATCAAAATCTAACATAGGTTTATATGAAATAGCATCTGCATACTTGACTACCATAATATCAGGTTCTCCAACCAGACGTCCTATATCAGCAGGGTTATCAAGTGGCTTGTATGAAATATCATCTGCGTATTTGACTACTATAACACCACATTCACCAGCCAGGCGCCCAATATTAACTGGACTATCAAGTAATTTGTATGAAAAACTATCTGCATATTTCACAACCATAATTCCAGGTTCACCTGAGAGGCGACCTACATCCGCAGCATTATCCAGTGTCAGATTCCAGGTGGTATCAGCATCTATTACTGATATCTCATCAGCAAATGATGCAGGTAAGCAACTTAATAATGAAATAATAAAGAGTATTAATCCTTTATTCTTCATATTCCAACACCAGACCAATTCGACCTGTGCTATGACCTTGAGCTGATATTTTTAGTGTTTGTTCAATTCCGTTTTCAAATTGCCCGGTAAACGAACCGTAATGAGCACCATTACTGCCTATTGCACTAAATTGAACATCATTCAAATATCCATAGCTAGTTATAGATTTATAACTATGTATTATATTGTAATGTGACCAATCTACAGCATAATTTAAAAAATTGGTTGGGATTGTCACTTTAAAGAAATTCGTTCCACCTTTTTCAGACTCAATGATAATCATCATCTTTGAAGCATCAGGATATCTGAAATCATAGTACTTAAGACCTGTAGTAGTTCCTCCTACTGCAACTGCAGCAATCCCCACAGCTTTACTTAAAGTAGTGGACGAAATCGGACCACCTGCATATTCAGCCCATGGTAATAACCAGCTTGATGGTCTGTCATTCGGATAGTAAGCGACAATCCACCCGTCTGTGCTTATGTAAACATGAGGGTATTGTTCTTCTGTATGTTGATCAAGTGCAACTGTCCCGATGATGTAGTTAGATGTTTCTCTTTCGATTGTTGTTAAAATAGGTTTCACATCATTTAAATCTGCACTTGTTGTTGCCTTTACATAAGCGGAAATTCCTGCTTCATCTTCTGGAAAATCCACTGCTGCGCTTGCGCTTCCTGCAAATATAAAGATACAAAGAAGTGCTATTGCTATTAATTTTTCATTTCTTATTTTCATATTAGTTACCTCCCTATTAATTAATAAATGGTGGTTTTTCAAGTGGAATTGAATTTGGATTTGACTGTGTCTTGTTAGTATTATTAATATCGCCAGTCGAATTAGTGGCACTATTGCTGCTGTTATTACTAAGTAGATCACTTGCATTTTTCTGGTCAGGGTTTGTTTCGATACAAGCAGATGAAAAAAATATAATGATAAATATTGCAATAAAAAGAAATCCGATTATAAAAACATTTTTAATTTTTTTCACCCATCCAATCATTATTTCGAAATTTCATTTTCAGATTTTTTTTTATGAAATATCAATCTGAATGAAATCAATAATCTTTAATTAAACCTAAAAATGTTTATTACTTATTTCTATATATATATTACGAAATCGTATGGAAAAAAGAGAGATCAATATTGACATCAATTTTTCAAGAGATCACAACTGCATGATTACTGGTAGATCAATCTGGCAGATCACTCAATTTTCTCTCAATATCATCAACTACCTGTGAATATGGAGCCGCGGCAGGTAGTAAATTTCCTATATCCCTCTCATATTCCTCCTGCGTGCAAAGATCAAAATTCTGTAATCCATTGATATCGACATTCATTTCATGCAATTTTCTATGGTACCAGTCCATTATCAACTAATACTCCACTATTTAGCATAACCCATATATCAAACATATCCCTCCCTTTGCCACGCATAACCAATGCCCTGATCTTTTCAGACAGGATCTCTTCTTTCCGCATAGCCAGAATAAAATATATCGGAACATCAGGATACTGGGAATTAACCTGAACCCAGGACGGATCCATTATAGTTCCATCGCGAAACCCTACATCAATCTGTATCGAATTGGTTGAGTCGGGCCGTCCTGAATATGTAGGGCCGTTAAACTGTATCTTTGCTGTATAACTCTCCTTGAATTCCTCTTCTTTTTTAATAGTATGATCAATACCATAAAGGTTGAACGATTTCAGTGCATTGTTAATGGTCAGCTTGATCTTTTTAACTGATAGGTCACAATTAAAATCAAGATCTTCAGAGAACCTTGGGTAATTATATGCAAGCTTGAGACAAGTTCCACCTTTGAATACAAGGTCCTGTGTTTTATTATATAATGAAAAGAGAAAAATATTCTGCAAATACTCTTTCTCTTGATAATATAGGTTAATACCATTCATTCTGGCAACTTCTTTTAATTGATTTCTCGTGATCATATTATTTTATTCCATTCATCTAGTTTTTTTTCATCAATATTTAGAATAAGACCCCATTTTTTTTCACATTTACCTCTCTTAGGTGCCTGTGGTTCAAGTTTTGAATATCCTTTCTCTATATTCTCATGTAGTTTTTCCATAAGCTCAGGACGCATTGACAATAATCCCATTCCAATTCCCAGTTCGATCAGATATCCCAATCGTTTATTTAAAGATGAGTTTCCCATTCGCAGTGCATATTCTATAAGAATTGAAAAATCGATCTCATTCCATGCATTACACATACATTTATATACTTCATCAATACCTCCGGCATAACGCGGAAGTAACAAACTATCAATTATAGCTTTTTCTTTATCTGCTATGATGATATCACTTTTTTTGGTATATCCGAAGAACCTGTAAGTACTTAATTTTATGAACTTCAGAGAGGTTTGATCTATAATAGCAGGCGTTTTTGTCCTGGTCGTGGTAATAAATATGGTCTGCGGGAGTTGTTCGGTGAATTGATAAAAATTTAATGCTGTCCAGAATGAAAGATAAGACGGATAAACAATATGAGATGCAATAGAGAGATGGTCTGGTTGTAATGAAAGCAGTGATAGGAAATATTTTCCATCAATTATTTTAGTGATAATACCCTTTTTGTTAAGAGTATAGACCAGTTGGTATGCAGTTTGATTATTGCATGCAAGTAGTTTTCTAATTTCACCCGGACCGAATACAATAATCCCGGATTCTGATATTTTATTGATTAAATGAAATTCCGCTTTTGAAATAGAACTTGTATTCTGATATCCGGTTTTTTCCATAAATATTAGTTATAAGTTCTAATATTATTAATATATTTAGTATCCACTCCAAATCAGACAGGAAAAATGGTAGCCACAGAAATCACATAGTATTTCTTTTAAAGTGTCCTCTGTGGCAGATAATATAAACAATCCTACATCTCGTAATCCTTCAACCCGGGAGCCACTTTCTCTCCCGAATCCCTGGAAGCCGAGATCATATCATCAATACGCAGTATCATACTGGCTGCTTCTGAAGCCGAGTCAATTGCCTGGAGTTTTACCTTCAATGGTTCCACAACGCCAGCAGCCTTCATATCCACTACTTTATTAGCAAAGATATCAAGACCTGCATATTTCTCGCCTGCCTCATGCTTGCTTCTTAATTCCACCAGTTTATCAATGGCATCAAGACCACTGTTCTCTGCCAGTGTGGTGGGAATTACCTCAACAGCTTCTGCGAATTTATTCACTGCGAGTTGCTCCCTGCCTTTTATGGAAGCTGCATATTCTCTTAAGCGCAGTGCCAGTTCTATTTCAGGAGAGCCGCCTCCAGCTACCACACGACCATCCTCTATGACCACACCAACAACACGTAAAGCATCATGTACCGCACGTGCCAGGTTTGCCACTACCTGTTCCGTACCGCCTCGTAAGATTATAGAAACAATATTAGAATAAGGACATTCACGGATAAATATCATTTCACCATTACCAACCATGACCTCTTCTACAACGCCAGCCGTACCCAGATCATCCGGGGTCAGCTCATCAAGGTTGGAGATTATATTGGCGTTAGTAGATTCAGCCAACAGTTTAAGTTCCTTTTTCTTAACCCTGTGGACAACGAAGATACCTGCCTTAGCAAGATAATGACGGGCCAGATCATCTATACCTTTTTGGGTAAATACAACATCAGCACCGCTATTTATTACCTTGTCCACTACTTCTTTGATCATCTGCTCTTCACTTTCAATAAAGGACCTGCGCTGATTAGTAGTGGTAAAGGATATCTCACTTTTAAATTCCATTGTTCTTACTTCAATAGGCGTTATTAAAAGTGCGATCTTTGGATTTTCAACCCTGGTGGGCATACTCTCATGAGTACGTGTTCTATCAATTATCAATCCATCCACCATTCCAGTATCATCAATACTGCCTTCCACTCTACGCTCTATTAGAATATTCTTAATATCCACTATCCTTTTTCCGTCAGGTTCGGTTTGGGCAATAGCCTTGACTGCTTTGACTATTAAAGGTGCCAGTTTATTCTTCTCAGATTCCGCACCTTTTCCTGTTAATGCCGTATCAGCGATCTTACTAAGTGTTTCATCATCATCTTCACTGACCTTGATAGATATATCCTCAAGGATTTCATGAGCTTTATTTGCAGCCATCTTGTAACCTGAAGAAATAGTAGTACTATGAATCTTCATTGCCAGCAATTCCTCAGCCTTAGCCAGTAGTTCACCTGCCAGTACTGCAGCAGTAGTAGTACCATCGCCAACTTCATCGTCCTGTGTCTTGGCTACCTCTACTATCATCTTAGCTGCCGGATGTTTGATATCCATTTCATCCAGAATTGTAGCTCCGTCATTAGTAATTGTTACCTGACCGGCTGAATTTGTCAGCATCTTATCCATACCTTTGGGACCCAGGGTAGTACGTATCGCCATAGCTACTACCTTAGCTGCCATAATATTGCCTTTTTGTGCTTCATTACCAGTTGTCCGTTGTGTACCTTCTTTAAGGACCATGACTGGCTGACCACCTAATTGTGCTGCCATAATTATTCTCCATTTATTATTAGTATCGCAATTCGCTTTTCGTATGTTTGAACTTCTATATCTAGGTTGTGGTAGTAAGTTCTATCTCAACATCATATATTTTCTGGGGATTCTCCTGGTGGATCTTCCTAAACACTTCCTCTCCCCATTCCTTATACAATGCAAGACTCTTACGTGGTATGGTTCTCGGACCTAACACCGCACCCGGACGCTGGGGATCATCAATATAATCTGTTTCCATCATAAACCTGTCACCCTGACGAAGTGCCTCTTCGATCATACCTTTTCCAGTCAATATTCCAGGCCATATCCCGCAATCCGTAAATTCTTTTATCATAGGCGATGAAAAATGTTTCACTACCTTCCCGGGATGCAGACCTACTGCCCTTGCCATATCAGCGATCTCTTTAATATTTTCTTGTGTGGCGCTCTCAGTATGCAACTGGAGGGCACATCCCGCTTCCCTGGTCAGAACCATGGCATATGATAATATCTCATTGGACGCATCCCATAGAATAGGTTCAACATCATAATGAGGTCTGCCGGATTTTAATCCGACTGCCAGACCTTCTTCTACATATGTAGCTGCTATCTCCAATCCGGCTTTCATTAATTCAATAGTTCTCTTTAGTCCGACTCTATCACACATATTGGTAATTGCAGCAGGATGAACTCCCAGTACAGGAAAAGCAGTTACACCCACTTGCAACACATCATTAGCCATCTTAACAGTCTCATCAAAAACCTTACGGTAATCATCAGGATGGTTAATAGTAACACCAATGGTCCATGATGGTTTTGAAACCAGGAATATGTGGGTACCGCCAGCACGCGCAAATGCCCGGGCAGCTTCAACCCCCTGGCACCGGGGATCTAAATGCATATGATGATCTGTTATTGGAAAAAGCGAATTATTATTCAAATAAGTCCCAGACCATCCAGTTCTTCAATAATCTTATCTACTGCCGCATCTGCATCTACAATCTTTTTCCCACCAGTGACTACAAGTTTGCCTGAACCAAATAGAAGCATTACTACTTTCGGTTCTGAGAGCCTGTATACCAATCCCGGGAACTGTTCCGGTTCATATTCAATATTCTCAAGTCCCAACCCAATAGCAATCGCATTCAGGTTGAGTACAGTCCCAAGATCAGCAGATGCTACAATATTCTGGACAATGATATTCGGATTATCCATAACTTCAATATTCATATCCCGGAGTTCATCAAATACCTTTTTCAGACCGTTATGGACGTCATCTATACTCTTTGCTCCAGTACATACGATCTTACCACTTCCGAAAATAAGAGCAGCAGTTTTCGGGTCTTTTGTTCTATATACTACACCTGGAAACCGTGCTTTATTATAGTCAGCCCCCTCTAACTGTGCAGTGATCTTAGGGAGGTCGAGCGTTGTGCCAATGGCTGTTGAAGCAACCACATTCTCGATCTTAATTGTTTTCTTTGGATCATCATATTCTGACATTATTAATCACTATCGTCTTATGGGCATTTAAACCTTTATATAGTTTGTTTAGCATATTTTGTTATTAATTTCAGTATAGATACATCTCATCTTTGATATATAGCATCTACAATTCTATTTATAAAATGGGGGATAATGAAAAATTAATGTCAAAAATTTCAAATATTGATAATCATAATTTAAATATCCGGGTTCATAATTCTGCAAAGATCTATGGTAAGACCGCAATCGGGGATGGCAGTATCATTCTTGAGAATGTTATGCTTGGTTATCCTGACAGAACACTGCAGCGGGAGATATTTAACCAAAACCTGTCAGTTGAAGAATATGAATACCAGGGTACTATATTAGGAAAAAATTGCGTGATCAGACCTAATACTGCTATTTATTGCAGGGTCCGGACAAAAGATGAATGTCAGACCGGACATAATGCACTGATACGCGAAGATACTGAAATAGGCAGCAATGTACTGATCGGGACCAATACGATAATTGACGGAAATGTCACAATAGGCAACAATGTCAGTATTCAAAGCCGTGCATATATACCTACTAATACGATCATAGGTGACAATGTTTTTATTGGGCCCTGTACTGTATGTACAAATGATAAATATCCTATTCGAAGAGATACCGGGTTGCATGGCCCTAATATATGTTCCAACGTGTCTATTGGTGCCAATGCGACTATCTTACCTGAAATAGAGATCAAAGAGGGCGCAATGGTAGCAGCAGGTGCCCTTGTGACAAAGGACGTTCCTGCATGGAAAATGGCAATAGGAGTACCTGCAAGGATCACGGATCTCCCGGAAGGATTAAGAACAGTGAATAAAATTTAATAATTTGTGGAATTAAATATCATGATCCATATCGCTAAACCGTTAGTAGGACACAAAGAGATCAATGCAGTTAATGATGTATTAAAGTCGGGGATAATTGCCCAGGGACCAAAAGTCGGTCAATTTGAACATGAATTTGCCGAGTATATCGGCGTAGATCATGCAGTAGCAGTAAATTCCGGAACTTCTGCACTTTATGCTTCACTACTTGGACATGGCATTGGAAAGGGAGATGAAGTTATAACAACACCATTTTCCTTCATCGCGACAGCAAATATGATACTGGCAGTTGGGGCAGTTCCGGTATTTGCTGATATTCAGGATGATACCTTCAATATCTCGCCTGATTCAATACATGAAAATATAACACCAAAGACCAGGGCTATCATACCTGTCCACCTGTATGGGCATCCGGCCCAAATGGATGAGATCATGAAGATCGCAGATGATCATGATCTATCTGTGATCGAAGATGCCTGCCAGGCTCACGGTGCTGTATATAACGGACGTAAAACAGGATCTTTTTCGACAGGTACTTTCAGCTTTTATCCTACTAAGAACATGACCACAAGTGAGGGGGGAATGGTAACAACTAACGACAAAACAGTTGCTGATAAGATCAAAATGATACGAAATCATGGTTCAAATGAACAATATATTCATGAAATGTTCGGAGATAACCTGAGAATGACTGATATTGCGGCTGCAATAGGAATTGAACAGTTGAAAAAGCTTGATGAGTTCAATAAGGCCAGACAGGAAAATGCCCGTACATTAAATAAGCTATTGCAGGGAATTGATGGAATAATAACGCCTTCAACATCAGTAAATAGTATTCATGTTTTTCATCAGTATACTATCCGGGTGACTCAGGATTTTTCAATTACCAGGGATGAACTGCGTATGCATCTGACAGAGAATGGGATCGGTACTGGTGTATATTATCCTGTACCAATACCTGAACAGCCTTTTTATCAAACCTTAGGATATGCTTCTACAATCCCTGTTGCACAAAGGGCTGCAAGTGAAGTACTCTCATTACCTGTTCACCCCGGGCTAACTGAAGATGATGTTCGGACTGTAGCTGCTGCAATAGAATAAAATCCTCCCTCCGGTCGGATTTTCTTGACTGAGGCTCTCGAAAGAGCCGAAGATTAAAAGATTCGTAGAATCTTTGCTTGAGGATCTCGAAAGAGCCGAAGATTTGTAAAATCTTCACTTAAAGCTCCGAAGGAGCTGAAGACTATAAAAAGCGGCTAGCGAATCCCTTTCATATATTCAACCAAACTAATAAGACCATTTTGTATATCTACTTCCGTTTTCCACCACTGTGATATTATAGAAATATCAGCAGATGAAAACCTGACATCTCCTTCCCTGACATCCGTATATATCACATTGGATCGAGACCCTGTTATTTCAAGAATATTCTTAACAACTTGATTAATAGTAATCGATATTCCGGAGGCTGCATTAAATACACCACCATCCCCATGTGTCATCATTACTTCATTTGCATGCACAATGTCACTTACGTAAATAAAATCACGGGTCTGGTCTCCATCCCCGTAAATAATAATATCTTCTCCTAAAAGTGCTTTTTTAATAAAGATCGGTATGGCAGAAGCATATGGTGAATTAGGGTCCTGCCTGGGTCCGTAAACATTGAAATAACGCAACACTGCAGTAGAGAGACCGTGATAATTAAAAAAAATCCGGGCCAGGTATTCACAATCAATTTTAGTAACAGCATATGGTGATTCCGGAACTGGTGTCATGCCCTCATGTTTAGGCAAGATAGGATCGTTTCCGTAAACGGCTGCAGATGATGCAATTATTACCTTTTTTACACCTGCTTTTCTGGCTGATTCCAGTACATTCAATGTTCCCAGAGTATTGATCTTAATAGTACTGGATGGGTCTTTCATACTAAGAGGAACTGATATCAGGGCAGCTTCATGAAAGACATAGTCTATATCCTCCATAATGCTATCCAGAAGTTCTTTATTACGGATGTCGCCTTTTATTGTGATGCATCTACTCTGATCAATGTTTTCTAATCTCCCTGTACTAAAATTATCCAGTATAAATACTTTATTTTCCTTAGAGAAATGGTCAACCAGATGTGAGCCAATAAATCCAGCACCGCCTGTTATCAATATATTCAATTAATTTCACTCCGTTATTATACACAAATATAGTTGAAAATAAATAAATTTAACTATTATTTTGAAGGGCACTGTCCTAAAAACCAGTTATTTCAATAGAGGATTATTTAAATCGATAATTACATAGACACGGATACATTCAACTCCTGCGGAGTTGAATGCCTGCAACGCCTAAGGGGCGTGCAGGTAACACAGATACACCCACCTCCTGCGGAGTTGAGTGCCTGCTACGCCTGAAGGGCGTGCAGGTTACACGGATTTAAGGTTGTTGTGGTCGATATCATAAGATTTTATTGAGTTTGTGATAGAAGGTATTTGAGAACAAAATCCTCGCTACCGCTCGGATTTTCTTGAGTATTTCAAGTTATTCTTGATATACTATCAAAATCAAATCTGTGTAAATCCGTGTTAATCCGTGTCTGAAAAACAACTGGGAAATGGTACAGTGCCATTTTAAAGCGTAGATTAATAATATAAGAACCACATCAAGATAAACTTGAACCATTCAACGGTTCATCATAATACTATACTCAAGGTGAGTCCATGGAATTCAGACGAACTCATTACACAACTCAGATAACACCCGAAATGGATACTCAGACTGCACGTCTTGCAGGTTGGGTCCACGAGATACGCGACCTGGGAGGCATCATGTTCTTGATACTTAGAGATAGGGAAGGCCTAACCCAGGTAACATTATTTAAAAAGACCATTGATCCTGATGTCCTGCAAACTGCTAAATCATTAAATCGTGAATCAGTGATCACAATAGAAGGTGTGGTTAAAAAAGAAGCAAAAGCACCTAACGGATACGAGCTTATACCAACACAGATTGATATACTCAATCCTGCACAATCTCCACTTCCGATGGATACTACCGGTAAAGTAGATGCAGAACTTGACACCAGGCTGGATAATCGGTTTATGGATGTACGCCGTCCGAAGACACAGGCAGTATTTCGCATTAGACATCATATGCTTTCGGCAGTAAGAGACTTTTTAGAACAGGAAGGGTTTATTGAGATAACCACGCCCAAGGTAGTGGCGACTGCCACAGAAGGAGGAACAGCTCTTTTCCCTATCACATATTTTGATACAGAGGCTTTTTTAAATCAAAGCCCACAGCTCTTTAAGCAGATCATGATGAGTGGTGGCATGGACCGTGTATTTGAGATAGGAGCTATTTTCAGGGCAGAAGAACACGATACCCGCAGGCATCTTAATGAAGCTACCAGTATAGATGTCGAAGCCAGTTTTGTTGATCATGAAGATGTAATGCAGGTACTGGAGCGGTTAATAGCTCATGTATACTTAAGAGTATCAGAGGATGCAGCCTCAAGTCTTAACACTCTGGGTATAGAGTTGGACATCCCGGCATTACCGTTTAAGCGCCTTACATATGACGAAGCTATTGAGATCAACAATGAACATTCAAAAGAACTGCTGGAATGGGGCGACGACCTGTCAACCAATGCTGAAAAGGTTATAGGTGAGGTTATGGGTGTACACTACTTTATTAAGGACTGGCCTACAGAGATAAAGCCCTATTATACTCAACCGTATGAGAATGAACCTGTTATTACCAAAGCTTTTGATCTTATGCATCCCAGAATGGAACTGGCCTCAGGTGCACAGCGAATACATGACTATGACCTGTTGCGTAAGCGCATTCAGGACCAGGGGCTAAACCCGGATGGTTTTGAGTTCTATTTAAAAGCATTCAGATATGGCATTCCACCTCATTCCGGATGGGGACTGGGTGCGGAAAGACTGCTGATGACCATGCTGGATGTGGATAATATAAGAGATGTAGTACTGTTCCCAAGGGATAGAAAAAGAGTATCTCCGTAATTACCACAAAATATTTGACTAACCTGCCCCACATATAATATATATATAAAATTTAATAATGAGGGGAAACTATGATCAGTGAAAATAGGGATATTCTGCTTGAACGTCTGGAGCAGCAACTGGCTGCAAAAGAAAATGATATCAATGACCTTCGTATTTCTCTTAAGGATTCAATAATTGATGAATTACGGGATGGTATGAAAGAAGACCTTGATTTTGATAAAAGAATATCATATCTTGAAAGGAAGATTAAAGAGACAAATCTCGCTTATGACGGTGTCATGAAGGAACTGCTTGATCAAAAGACAGTGATCCTGGATCTGAAGAATAAGTATCTAAAAACCGAGAAGGATATGACGCCGACCAGTACAGAGAAGCCGTCTATAGAAAAGAAGACCAAAAATAAAGAACCGCCATTCATTATTGCTAATAGTGATGAGGGGAAGATCCCAACAGATTACCAGAACAAGAACAGATCAGAATTTAATACGGATCGTAATGGTGTAGGTGATATAATTATTGCAGAACATCCTGAGTCAAAACCTGGTAAAAAAGGTAAGGTCATTGTTGAAGCCAGAGAAGATGAGGATGTTGTGATAGAATATAGGAAATAAACTTTCTTCATCCTTTTAAGTGGTATATCATAATAACTTTGGATAGAGGTATTAGTTGCATATAAAAGAAATTGAATTCCAGAATTTCAAATCATTTGGAAAGAAAATAAAAATACCTTTCTTTGATGGTTTTACTACGATCTCAGGTCCCAATGGGAGTGGTAAATCAAATATAGTTGATGGAATCCTTTTTTGTCTTGGTCTTTCCAGTTCAAGGACACTGCGTGCTGAGAAATTGACAGACCTGATATATAACGGGGATAAGTTAAAAAAACCTGATTTTGCCATGGTTACTATACGATTTGATAACTCAGATCGCGAGATGCCTGTTGATCTGGATGAGGTAAATATTACCAGAAAGATACGGCAGACTGAATCAGGATATTATAGTTATTATTATTTTAATGACAAGGCTGTTACTCTTAGTGATATTCATACTTATCTTGCTAAGGCCCGGATCACACCTGAAGGATATAATGTAGTTATGCAGGGAGATGTTACACGGATCACCGAGATGACTCCTTCTGAAAGACGTAAGATCATTGATGAGATCGCTGGCGTGGCAGAATTCGACCATAAGAAAGACCAAGCAATGAATGAACTGGAGATCGTCAGAGAGCGCATTGAACGGGTGGATATCATATTGGAAGAAGTGGATATCCAGCGTGATAAACTGCAAAAGGAGCGGGATCAGGCATTAAAATACCAGGGTTTAATAGAAGAAAGGACACGGTTTGAAGGATATGTCCTGCTTTCTAAGCTTAACAATGCTAACAAGGAACTTGAAAAGATCATTCAACATATCGATTCTTTACTAGAGGCGGGGTCGGATATTGAAGAACTTCTTTTATTAAAAAAGAAGAAGATGGGTGAACTTGAATCTGAACTGGAACAAATGAACCGGCAGATCACCAGGATGGGAGAGGATGAACAGATATCTATCAAGCGACAGATCGAGGAGATCAAAGGCGAGATATCGCTCAGCAATAATACTATTACTCTTACTGAATCAGAAATTACTGATGTAGACTCACAGCGCAGGAGAGGATTGGTCGAGATCGATAATAGTAAAGAGAAAATGGCAGAGCTGGCCTCGAAGATACAACAGGAGCATATTCACAAAGAAGGTGTTAATAGTGAAATAGAAGACCAACGCACCGGACTGCTGGTACTTCGTTCAAAGATCGCCGAAGTAGATTCAAAGTTCGTACAGACCCGTGATGAACTGACTCTAATAAAAAATAACTTAGAAGATGCTCGCAACCGCAAGAACGATTTGATGCGCAGTGAAGACCGCATACTTGATGCTATGAGACGGCGTAGTGCTGAAATAAAGGATATCGAAGATGAGATTGCAGAATCAAGATCAAAGATAAAATCGGCTGATGATGATAGAGAGGATGCGACCCTTGAGATGCAGGAACTTGAGCATCAGATCAAGGAACTGGAAAAAGATAATGATGATCTGGAGTCAAACCACTCCCAATTAAAAGGAGTACTTAAGGATCTGGATGATACACTGCGGGAATTACAGCAAAAGTATATGAAAGCCCAGGCCAGGATAAGGGCCGCTAAGGAAATTTCCGGATACAGTGGTGCGGTTGAAAAAATATTGAAAGCCAGGGAGTACAGGGAACTGCCAGGGATATATGGTACGATCGCACAGCTTGGAAAG
>Ga0255426_10162_pt1 | contig 13690 bp, 17 predicted proteins | sample ANMaggSeSYBR02J9_FD_182666 | JGI IMG/M metagenome (GOLD analysis project Ga0255426, IMG submission 182666) | Sediment cell enrichment communities from methane seep in Santa Monica Basin, California, United Staets - ANME aggregate JGI... | ecosystem: Environmental > Aquatic > Marine > Cold seeps >...
CAGCTCTGTTCTCTCTTCAAGGCAGAATAATCAATGCCTGAGTTTACCTGACGACCCAGTACTTTTTCCTCTTCATGGGTCGTACTCATTATGCGGGCTAAAATTATAGCCCAAGTATCACCCCAAAATTTTTGTTCCTTAAATGGCTGGTATTTCATTTTTCACCTCTTTTAAGTAATAATCTTCTTGTTTTTCTGGTTCACCATGTTACTCACCTCCTTTTTTATTTTGACGTTGGACTACTAGAGGGGGGCGCCAGTACCTCTAGCATCTTACCCATACTCTTATGCTCGAAAATCCAGAAGTGGCCAAAACCCTTGATAAATGTTGCCTCGCAATCTGGTATTTGTTCGGCAATGTAACGCCCCATGGCAACGGGCACGGTGATGTCTTCTTCTCCATGCCAATAAAAGACTTTTACTTTTATTTCCTTGAGTGGGATCGGCCAGGTGGCAGGTATATGTGTGTCATACCAGGTGCCGATACCACCCTGGCAATACCCTTCTGTTCGGTCAAGTAGAAGGATGTCGGCTACTTTTAGACGGGCGTAATCCTTTTGGTCGGTTTCGGAAAATTCATTGAGTATCAGCCTGACATATAGATTGGGGAAATTACGTGCCAGCCAGGCAAAAAACATCATCTCTGCGCGAAAGAATCTGGGCAAACGGGGAACATACTTCCACATAATCCGGGTATAGGAGACTGCATTTACCATAGTTTCAGGTAATAATGGGCCCAGGCTGCTACAAACGCCCACGCCGGTCAGACATTCTGGAATCTTCCAGGCGCAAGCCAAGGCATAGGGGCCACCCCCTGAAGCACCGAGCACGGCAAACTTGTCAATACCCAGCGCGTTAGCCAGCGCGACAACATCGTTAGGCCAGTTCTCAAGTGTAGTCACACCTTTTTTGAAATCGGTTTGGCCATATCCAGGCCGGTCTGGTGCTATCAGCCGCACGCCGGGAAGGAAGGGAGAACCCGGTATGAGTCCGCATAAAAGCCGGGAACTGGCTTGGCCATGGAAAAAAATTATTGGGAATCCCTTTGGATCACCGTATTCCGCGTAGCAAAGCTGGCGGCCATCAGATAACTTGAGAATATTGTCATCGCGTAGAGTTCTCATGATTCTCCCTCGCTATGCTGCCTCTGGCTATCTGGACTTACGCCTGAGCTTGTGGAAGTGGCTTTGCGGAGCGCTCCGGCTGCTTCCGGATCGTAGGCGGGCTTGTGAGACCCATAGACGTGTTCCCGATGTCCTTCGCCGGTCCCTGTGCTGATGACAGAGACGGACTTGACGGTGCCTCCACTTTCGTGAGATGGCTTTCCTGACTTTGAGGGAGTTGTATGTTCAGACATCTTCCAATCCTCGTTTGTTTGTTTCTTTCGCATTTCGTCTAAATTTTGTGGATAAAATAAGTTGCCGAAAGCACTTTTGGAGAAATCTTTGATTCCCTTTTTATCCGCTATCAGACGATAGTGCAAACGAAAGGGATTATTTTATAATTTTCCATAGATAATGGCAAGTACTGCACCTACTATTGAATAAGTGATTAATCCATTTATCAGCTCTGCAATCCACAGGTAAGCTGGAGCAAAACCCATTATCATGATCGGCCACGTTAATCCTGCTAACAGCCATACCATGATGCCATAGTTTAGCCCCTTTCTTGCTCCTTCTCCGGGAATCGCTGAGTTTATTACCGAATAAACCAGTCCCATGATTATGCCACTCAGTACTACACCGACCGTCATTATTGACATTGCCGTGGGTGCTACCATCTCAGGAAATGTTACATTATACCACTCTGTTACTCCAGGAATCATCATGAATGCCGAACCAATTATCAGCATCACTATTCCAGCTATAATTCCCGATATCAATCCTTTTTTCCATTCCATCGTAATTTCACCTATTTTTTTTATTTTATTTTTGTTTTATAAGGCACTGTACCATTTCCCAGTTATTTTTCAGACACGGATTTACACGGATTTACACAGATTTGATTTTGATCAAATACCTTTTATCATAAACTCAATAAAATCTTATGATATCGACCACAACAACCTTAAATCCGTGTAACCTGCACGCCCTTCAGGCGTAGCAGGCACTCAACTCCGTAGGAGGTGAGTGTATCTGTGTTACCTGCACGCCCCTTAGGCGTTGCAGGCATTCAACTCCGTAGGAGTTGAATGTATCCGTGTCTATGTAATTATCGATTTAAATAATCCTCTATTGAAATAACTGGTTTTTAGGACAGTGCCGTTTTATAATACGTCACAGACCGTCCGGATTGAAAATCCGGGGCACCTTGGTGCGGGTGCATGAGGCACCCTATCATTTTTTGACAGGCAATAAATTGCATTACGAATATTATAGTTTTACATACAATCAACATATAAATTTTTCTATTTGTGATTATTTATTAAAAATACATTTTTGGTGAAATATGTGGATTTCCATGTAGGTACGCACAAAATTTAAGTAAATTAAGATGTTAACTTCGTGTGTTGGAAACTCTCAGAACTTAAAGGTGTCGTAGAAATTTGTTTTTGGGACAATCTGAAGAGTGTATTATTAGATTATAGGAAATAAGGACCATAAGGTGAATTATGCTTCGCTCTCGCTATCGACGAATCACATTTTTTTTTGCTCGTGTCTTCATCGGGCTTATTTTTTGGGAACTTGTCCTTCCATTTTTAAGGTTTCGAAATCTCACCACTCGAACGAGAAAAGATCGGCTCAGAAAAATCGCCGTACAATTCCGGTCTCTCGCCACTGATATGGGTGGCGTGGGCTCACACCACAAATCCGTGTCTGAAAAATATCTGGGAAATGGTACAGTGCCGTTGGGTATATGTAATCGATTATACTAAGGAGGATTTTACCAGGAATGGTGAGAAATATGATCTAATTTTTGACATATTAGGCAGGAGTTCATTCTCACGTTGTAAAGGCTCACTAACGCAGAACGGACGTTATCTTTTTGCCAGTAAGGTGCATCCCTTCATACCCACCAAAATTTGCATTAGGTTGTCAGGCATGTCATTTTATCACAAGGCCGTTCTACCAATCGAAATGATTAAGTACTATTACACCCCACTGTAGAATAAGACAAGTCGATTAATCGACTAGTCTGGATAAAAGGAGATGGACTACATGAACAACTACAACCACACCCCCCACAACAACGAACAGCAACAGGATGAAAACCCATTCAGGTACATCCTTAAAAGAGCACTGTTACATCAGCAGGAGGAGAGAATCGATACCGCGCAGCATCGATCCGCCATTACAAAGTACCGAATCACTACCCGACCACGGATCAATCTGGCTCGAGCAGGAATGCGAAGCATTTCCGTGGCCAGCATAGTGATTGCCAGGAGATGAGACCATGATAGTAACAAAAAGACTGAATGCGGATGCTATAGAAAATGTCAGATTTACAACATCCCAGATAATGGCAGGAGCTGTCAGCTGGGAAGTAAGATAAAAGAAAAAAGAATAGTAACTGAATATGAATGTGGAGAAGCACATTGTCAGCTTAATAATTTTCCTTTGGCAAGGCAAATTGTATTTGATTGGATTGAAGATATTAGAAGATTAAATCTATGAACTGAAATCCCCCGTGCTTTGCATATATAAACTAAAATCTGGATAATGCAAGAAGAAAATGTTGGCATTAGATAGCTGCTAGGCGTTAAAAGAATCCTATAGGAATATACTAAATGATGTGAAATATTATGCCTAAAAATATTTGGCAATTTCCTTTAAAAAACCACAAAGATCAAGAGGATATTGATAAAACAGAAGAGCTTCTCACCGAAAACATTTGGAAATTGTTTATTAAATTTTCAATTCCAGCGATACTCGGTATGCTGATGTATGCTATATATTCTTTTGTGGATGCAATATTCGTTGGACAATGGGTGGGACCTGAAGGTTTAGCAGCTATTGCAATTGTATTCCCTTTAGTACTCATTAACTCAGCAGTCTCCGCGTTCATGGGCATGGGTTCTGCCTCACTTCTATCTAGAGCAGTTGGTGCAAAAGATAAAAAAACTGTTTCAAAGATCTTTGGTAATTTTACCATATCCATTTTTATTTTTTCAATAATTTTTATGGTGCTTGGATTTATTTTCGCTGAAAACCTGGTACAATTCATGGGAGCAAGCGGATTGATTCTTGACTATGGTACTAGATATTTTCAGATATTTCTCTTTGGGGCGTTCTTCATCAATTTCTACGGCGGTGCGAATATGTTGATTCGTGCCGAAGGTCATATGAAAGAGGCTATGATTATAATATCTGCTGGAAGTTTACTTAATATCTTTCTTGATCCCATTTTTATAAAAGTTCTGGGGATGGGGGTAGAAGGGGCCGCTGTGGCGACGGTAATATCTGTTGGGGTAGGAGCTTTTCTTACTCTAAGGTACTTCATTAGTGGAGTTAGTAAATTAACCGTTAGCATGAAGACATTACGGTTTGCACCCGAGCTGATGCGTGACATTGCACCAGTGGGTTTTTCAGGAATGGCAATGCAGCTTATGACAGTAATCCAGCAGGTTACAATATTTAAGTCTATAGCTTCTTATGGTGGGCCTAATGATCTTGCAATCATTGGAGCCACTTTAAATATGCTTGCATTTGCATTCATTCCCCTGTGGGGAATTTCTCAAGGGCTTCAACCAATTATTGGGATGAATTACGGGGCAAAAAATTATTCACGTGTTAAGGAATCGTTTCGTAAATTCCTGCTGGCTGCAACCGTTGTTGCTTTAAGTATTTGGATGATTTTCATGATTATTCCCCATATGATTCTTAGTTTGTATATTCCTGATACCGAAATCGTGAAATCGGGAATCAATGTGTTTCGGGTGGTACTAAGTGTATTCCTACTTTATGGCTTTGTGGTACTTCCGGTCGTGTTTTTCCAATCAATTGGAAAAGGAAACATAGCTAGTTTCTTATTAATAACACGGCAGGTTATTTTATTTGTACCTATTGTTATTATACTGCCTTTTCTTATGGGTTTGAATGGTGTGTGGATTGCTGTTCCAATTTCAGATGCTCTAATAGTATTAATCTCTTCTATTCTTGTCATAAGAGAGCTTCGCTGCTTAGGGATATCAAAAGCTGGTTCAACTGAGAGGCAACAAGTGTAAAATAGATAAGGCCGTTTGCTCGTTTCAAATGTGCAGCATCAGAAAGTGATGAATAACTGTAATGACTCATATTAATAATATTACAACAGGAAATATGAAAAATTATGCACAACTCTATTGTGCATAATGATCTGCAATGGAATAAAATGAACATATAATAAGGAGGTAAAAAATATCACAGTTGAAAGAAAAATGGCAAAATTGTTTAAACTTACAGATGAAAACTGGATGAAACACGCAAACCCCTGGAGTGTATGGACGAGATATTCAGTATTGCCCATAATTGTTTTAGCTTTTTGGAGTAGGGTTTGGATCGGATGGTGGTCTCTTATACCAGTAGTAATGTCATTGGGTTGGCTGTTTTTTAACCCCGTATTCTTTAAAAAAGCTAAGTCGACAAAAAACTGGGCATCAAAATCTGTTTTAGGAGAACGTGTGTGGCTGAATAGAGATAAAATAGAGGTTCCAAAACATCACAAAACTTTACCTAACATCCTTAGTGGTATTTCTTCGGTAGGGATGATATTGTCGATTTGGGGAATAGTCGTACTGTCTATATGGCCGGCAATACTGGGCATATCTTTAGCATATTTGGGGAAAAGTTGGTTCTTAGATAGAATGGTTTGGCTATATGAAGATATGAAACATTTGCCCGAATATGAAAAATGGTTATATTAATTTCTAAAAAACAAGCAGGATTCGGAACTTCTTTTACCATTCCTACGTTATATGAAATAAATATTAGTGGCCTCATTGCAAGTTTTGCCTCATAAGTAAGACTTGCCTCAAAAGTCATATTAGACGGCTTCTTTACAACCTGATTTTCCGAAAGACAGATATATTTAGCATATCCACCGTCATTATCTACAACGCTTTATTAGGTTTTGTTATTATGTTCCACAGTGATGACGACCTTTCCTCGCGCGTGTCCCTCTCCGACATGGCCCATAGCCTCAGGGGTCTCGCTCAGCGGGTACGTCCTGTCGATGACCGGCGTGACCCTGCCGGCTTCAATAAGCTCCTTGAGGACGACCAGGTCCTCTTTGTTCGGCATCGAAACGAACGGGCGCCCTTGCTGGCGAACGAACAGTGACAACACGAGCGCCTTGATAACGCTATCCATGCTTCCGATCCAACGACCGCTCGAATGTCCTCCACCGTTGGGTAACAGAGTCCCCCCGGGGGTGAGCATGCGTCTGCAATCTGACAACGAATGGTTCCCCACGTTATCGAGTATGAGATCGTACCGCTCTTCACTCTTGGTGAAGTCCTCTTGGGTGTAATCAATGACATGGTCTGCGCCTATCGATCGGACCATGTCCACATTCCTCGTGTTGCACACGCCGGTCACGTCCGCTCCGAAGGACTTCGCGATCTGCACGGCGAACGTCCCCACGCCTCCCGATGCACCGTTGATCAAGACCTTCTGCCCTGGCTGGACCTTCCCTTGATCGCGAAGAGCCTGGAGGGCGGTAAATGCGGACACCCCAACGGCCGCAGCTTGCTCAAACGTGAGGTTGACCGGCTTCGGCACGAAGTTGTCCTCTCCAGCACACGCATACTCGGCGAAGCCGCCTTTGCACCAGCCGAATACCTCATCACCTGGTTGAAGCTGCTTCACGTTATTGCCGACCGCCTCGACGTGGCCCGCGATATCCATTCCCGGAACACTGTTCTTTGGTCTGCTCAGCCCGGACGCCATGAGCATGATATACGGCACGCCTCTCATGAGAACCCAGTCACCGATATGGACGGAAGCCGCGTGAACGCGTACCAGCACCTCATCGTCCTTGACCACCGGCTTGTCGATATCTTGGAGTTCCAGGACATCATCAGGTGACCCATACTTATCTTGGACAATTGCTTTCATAAGTATTCCTCCTAATTTACTTTGATTTGCTCATTTTAATAGGAAGCATCCAGAGCTCCTGCTTTTACAAATTCCTGACTCAATGACAACAGTGATAGTGTGAAGATTGTTAGGTTTTGTTATTATGCGCCACAGTTATGACCACATTTCCCTTTTTTTATCCGCTCTGAATATTCCCATTTCTAAGAAAACACAATGCTGTAGGTCCCCAAAAGGGAACAGTGGCGGCTTCCTCATATGTCATATTGGCCGGTTTTATTGCTACTAGCCCATGATTCACATTAGGATAAAAAAATATAGGTGAATTTGTGATCCTTATTTCAGTGTGGTTTGAGTTGATTTATGATCGTTAAGATATATAACATTTAATAATGTAAATTGTCGATATCTATTTGTAGTGTTAACGGTGTGGATTTTTATAGATAATCAAATTGGATTATCTGCTATAAGACGTAATTATTATGTCGACAATAACTGAAACTATTGAAAAGAATCAAGATCAAAAACCAGGTACCCTATCTCTCTTAATTTTTTCTTTGCGTTGATTTTTTTCCCGATAATGCCATAAAGTTCACGGCGCTCGCTATTATTCCATTTTACCAGGGCAGCTTTACGTTTAAGGTCAGCAAGGATATGTTCAGATCTTTTCCTGTCCACTTCCTGCCATTTACATTCAAAAAACGCGATTTCTTTTTCCACTTCATTTAATGCCAGTACATCGATTTCTTCACCTTTGTGCCACCAACGACCTATTTTTTGGAAATCCGGGATTAAGTGGTGGATTATCTCCTGTTGAACAAAAATCTCGAACCTTTTCCCGAAAAATCGGGTCATATCATCGTTTCTTAGTTTGAATACGCCTTTTTCAATCTCTTCTTTATACTTAGAAACAAAGTTGAACCAGAAGTCAAAGACCGGGTCTTTTATCAGGTATATACCTTTTTTCTGGGTTCCAAGAATGGATACCTGTCGCTTAATGAATCCCAGACGTATCAGGTTCTCAAGGTATGGGTAAATCTTGCGTGCATCCATACCAACAAAATTAGCTATATCTGTGGGTTTTGTGTTGCCAAAGGCTATGGAATTAAGTATGGAAAAGTAGGTTTTGAGTTCCTTGAACTCCTGGGAGATTATAAAGTAGGGTTCTCTGTGGAAATAACCGAACCTGTCAAGGAACTCCTTTTCTACAAAGTTCGTAATATCCGTGTATTCCGAAGCTTTGAGGAGATATTCGGGTACCCCTCCTAGTATCATGTATGTTTCAAGAGTTTCCTGAAATGGCATGTTTAGAAATTCTTTTGAGTCTGAGAAGGAAAGTCCTTCGAGGAGTAAATCCCTGCTTCGCCTTCCATATAGGGGGGATGCACGAGACAGAACCATCTCACTCATAAGGCCGAGCATAGAGCTTGATAATATTATGTATATATTTGATGAAGATAATGCTGTGTCCCAATACTTTTGCAGGGTACTGAGGATACTTTTGTCACTTTTTATGAGATATGAAAATTCATCTATGACCAGATAAAATCGCTCTGACGGGCAGTTTTTGGTAAGATAACCAAAAAGCTGGTCCCAATCTTTTATATCAAGGTTTCTTAGTATCTCGTCCCTGGTGAATTCTGCGATTTTCTCTTGCAGCCTGTTTATCTGGATGTGAGGGGAGGTATTCTCGGCAAAATAGAATATCCCGTTCTTATTTGATGTGAATTCAGTAATAAGCCGGGTCTTGCCTATCCGCCGTCTTCCGTAAAGTATTATTAACCGGCCATTAGTTTTGTTCCATTCGTCCTCCAGCAGTGAGAGTTCTTTCTGCCGTCCGATGAATTTACTAATCATGATTAGTACTACTGTGGATTAGTATTTAATGTTTGTGGGTGTTATTCAAGTCTATCCTTGCACCTTCATCGGATAATCCCTCACTTGCTCACGCTCCGACCTGCCCGTCATCACAAATTTGAACAAAAATGTTTGCATAATTGGAGTTGGAATATCTTTATAACATTTCATGTTAATAGAATTATCAAAATTATAAATCTAACCAGGTGATACTATTGGAAAGTATCGGAGCAATCAAAAAGCATTTGGATTATATGTCCCATGAAATTGTTGAAATAAAGAAATTAATAGTTGGACTAGAATTCATATTGAAATATGCAAAGATGTAGATCATAATGAAAGTACGTGAAGCAATAAAAATGATAGAAGCAGATGGCTGGTATCTATTCAAAACTAAAGGAAGTCATCAGCAATACAAGCATCATATGAAGCAGGGAAGAGTAACAATTGCTGGTCATTCAAACGATGATCTAGCTCCCGGTACTTTAAACAGTATATTAAAACAAGCAAAATTAAAAGAGGTATAATAATATGTATCGTTTCCTTATTATAATTGAAAAAGCCAATAATAATTTTTCGGTATATTCACCGGATTTGCCAGGGTGTATAGCTACAGGTGTTACTCGTGAAGATGCAGAACGAAATATGTATGAAGCAATTGAAATGCACATTCAAGGATTAATTGAAGATAAATTACCTATTCCAGAATCAAATTCTTTTGCAGAATATGTGGCAGTTAATGAAAAATCTGGTACAGCTAATACATCACTTCCAGCTTAAGATATAATCTTAAAGTTTTTTATAGTATATCAAGTATAACTTGATGTACTCAAGAAAATCCGACCGAAGGGAGGATTTTGTTCATAGTATATTAAGGATAACTTGATATACTATGAAAAAAAGATGAAATTCATCGAATCAATATTTCCGGTAGATTTTGCTCCTGTGACCAGTTTCAATCACTATGATCAACAGAGTGTCATCAATAATGTCCAATATTACCCGATATTCACCAACACGGTGAGTGTAGAGAGGATGACTTTTTGTCCCTTTTATCTTTTTTACATAAGAATAAGGGTCATTTTTAATATCATGAATCGATAGAATTATGCTTTGTGCAACATCCAGAGGGAGCTTTTTAAGATCCCTTTTCCCTTTGGATGTATACTTGACCTTATAGCTCATGACAGGTCAAACTCTTTTAGAATCTCTTCTTCGGAGTGCAGTCGCCCATGTTTGATATCTTCCAATGCTTCTTCTATGCCATTTATTGCTTCATCACTGAGTGGTTCTTCATCAATTGCCATATTTGCCAATCTTTTCACAACGGAGCTATATGATTCACGGGGATAACGTTTTAGAGATGTCAACATCTCCTTAACTTTAGGATCTAAGCAGATTGTTGTTGAGGTTTTCATATAGTTACCTATAGGATGTTATATATTAAATATATATTGATATATGTAATCCTTGCCCTTCCATTCTTTAGCTCTCCTGCATAATATCTCACCAGAGTTATCCTCTGGCCGGATGGCTGATATGGAAGCATATCTCAGGCTCATTGAAGATGTTCACGAGTGGCCTTTTCAAAGCTCAACCCTCGTGCGGGTAGTACTCTATTTACTAATCCCGATCGCGTCATGGTTCGGCGGACTGCTGATCGAAGGCATGCTGCTGGGACTTATCTAGAGCATATAGTGATTTCCAGAATTGGAAGGTATGGGCGGTCTTCAAAGCGTGTTAATATAACAGCTTTTTCTTGAAATCTTAATTAATAATTATGTTGAATTGAGTGAACTATTTATACTATTAACTTGAAAATTAAAATATTATTGAATATCGTTACTTGAAAGAAAAAACGATTATTCTCAAGATAGATGTTTGAATATGAGTACATTGAAATTCTTTCACTCGCTTGCCTTAATGGTAATTCTACTCATGGTCAGCGGTTGTACTATGGTGGAAGTCGGTGAATTACAAACAGAGTCCCGTTCAGTTGAACTGGAAAACCATAACAACCGGAATCACCATTAATATTGCGATTCCAAAATACAGTTCCTGAGTTATTTGCTTACCTCCTATTTCTCCCGCTTTAAAGTCGCCGCTAAATATTCGCAGCACATCCCCAAAAAGATATGTTAACATTAGAGCTACCCATAATGCTAAAAGCTTTATCTGCACAGCTTCATCTGTGGATGTGAGGTATAGTGCATAGACAAGCATGTCATCGAAATCAATGACGTTATTGCCCAATTTCATTGTATGATACTTGTGATGTATCTTCTGTATCAGTTTGATGTATTTTTGATGTTTGTGGAATTTTTGTTCTATCACGTCAGTTATTGAATAAAGCATAAAGTTTTCAAAAATATTGTTTCCTCAGAAAATAATAAAAAATCTCATCTTTTTACACAACCAATATTTTTTTAAAGATGGAAATCACATTTTTCCACCAACCACTCGATTAATCGAAAGGTATAAATACTAACAACACCAATTTAAAACCGAGCTTGTATAAATATAGACGGGTTTGGAGATAATTAAACAGTAAACAAATAAGGTGAAAAAGATGGTAGAACAAAATGTCAATGAATCATCCGCAGATGGTGAATTTTGTACAGTCCCTGCATATCGCTGTAGGAAGCATAAGAAGTATCAGGATAAAACCGGTAGAAGCATTTAGAAGTGAGTAAGCATACCAGGATTTCTATATCAAAAACGAATGAAGAAGGAAAATTGTATGAAAATTGAAACCGCTAAAATCAGTGATGATGTTAAGATCGAATATTCGTTATCAGGTGCGCAAAATGAAGACACTCTGCTCTTTGTGCATGGATTGGGAAGCAACCTGCGCCAGTTTGAAATGCAGCAACAATATTTTGCAAAGAATTACCGGATACTGCTAATATCCCTGCATGGTCACGGAAACTCATCAGCCCCTATTAATCCAATCCCGGATGATTATACAGTAAGGGAGATGGCCCGGGATGTGCAGGCTCTTTTGACACATCTTGGTATCAATAAGGTACATTTTGTGGGTAACTCGATGGGTGGATTAGTTGGCTATGAATTACTGGAGATAGATGAGGGTCTGCTTTCATCACTGACGACATTCGGCACTACAGCCAGACTTCATTCTTCACGTTTCACTCTTAGGAGTTTACTTACAATGCTGCGGTTTTTAGGTCCGAAAGGGATTGCATGGCTTGTCGGCATATCTGCTTCAAAGGATAAGGCTGTACGTGCACGATTGAAACAGATGTACGAAATGGTATCAAAGGATGTACTTGAGCTGATCAGTATGAACATTGCCAATTATGACTATATGGATACAATTTGCAGGCACAACATCCCGATGATGTTGATCAGGGGCTGGCAGGACAAGGGGATTAATAAAAAACTGGGTCCAGTACTGGAAATAATGAGAAATAAGCCATACTTCGAACTCGTCGAAATGCCCAATGCCGGGCATTTTGCGAATATGGAAAAACCTTTGAAATTTAATGATATACTGGGCAGGTTCCTGTTAAAACAATCCATTATGAAATATCTGTGAGGAATAAGTGGATGAATAAAGAAAAAAATAATTTTATGGAAATAGGAATCGGTCCACTGAATAGAGCTAACAGGGCACAATTGTTATTGATGATCGGAATCGGCATATTTGCTGCCAGTGCATTGGGTTTTATTACCGGATACCTATCACAGGGACAAACCTCGGTATTGGGTACCTTATCTCTTATTCTTACAGGTGTGGGCTCAAGTGTGAAAATAGTGACATATCAATAATATATGAAAATTTTAACTTGAAATTAATTTAGTAAGAGGAATGATAAAAGACAAGAGGCATGGATGTTTTGCAAAACGGACCTGAAGAAAGAAAACTGTCAGGTTTGAAAAATAAATTTTTGTTCGATGATAGCATAATCGTCAGGTTTATCAGCCTTTTCGTGATCGGTGCCATTCTCTTCACGCTGGTATGGCACCTGAGTTATCACTTTTTACCAGGAGGTATTATGCAAGGTAAAACCGGCTCAGCCATTATTGTGGGTTCGGATGCAGCACCCACCAACACCCGAGCGCCACCTGTTGCGATGTTAGGCAGGACGAGTGCGCTACTTCTCGATCACAGTGGGAGAGCAGAGGGGCGGAAGATGATGAAATGCAACGAAGAGGCGTTGGGAGTTATTCTATTTTAAGAGACGGATCTTGTATTATTTTTTTAATGATTTTAAATACTTTTCCGGTGAAAATGGATAGTTGACTGCATTTTCAAATAAACTGTCGAGAAAGTCCGTTTGCTGTTTACTCCATACTTCATTTGGTACGGATTTGACCCACCGGCTGTAGAAACGAACAAATTCAAGTCTTTCTTTTAGGTTTTGCTTTTTATCAAAATTCAATTCCATAATTGCTACCTTCTACCTTAAGAAGATCCACATATTGTTTCAATTTTTTTTTGTTCAGATGTTCACCAAATAATTCATATAAATAAACTGCATCTTCTATATCTTTGTCACTGCCCAAATAAAGCTTAAAAGGTATCTGGATTTCCAGAGGTGAAATGTTTATACTATTTTTATCTATTTTTACTTCCATATGCTTTTGTAAAGAGTCCCTATCTATCCTGTTTTTAGTGAATTTGATCTCAATATTTGGAATAACAGTATCCTGTATGGCAGCTCTGATTGCAAGTTTGTCATTAAGCATTTCATATAGCTCTAAAGGATTTTCGGTATTTAAAAACCAATATTTCTTTTGGCGTAATTCATCATTAAGCTGTTTGAACTTTTGGAAATCAATTTTTTCAATAAATATATC
>Ga0255426_10163_pt1 | contig 13680 bp, 16 predicted proteins | sample ANMaggSeSYBR02J9_FD_182666 | JGI IMG/M metagenome (GOLD analysis project Ga0255426, IMG submission 182666) | Sediment cell enrichment communities from methane seep in Santa Monica Basin, California, United Staets - ANME aggregate JGI... | ecosystem: Environmental > Aquatic > Marine > Cold seeps >...
TATTGAGATTATTGATATGGCATTAAATCCTGATCATGTATATCTGTTTATTCAATTTCCTCTAAAGTATTCCGTAAGCTTTATTGCAAAGAGAATTAAAGGAAGGAGTAGTAAAATAATACGAAAGGAATTTCCTGAGCTTAAAGAATGGTGCAAGTAAAGTCTCTGGGCACCAAGTTATTATCATGGAAGTGTTGGTCATGGTTGGGAAGTTGTTGAAAGATATATTGCCGGACAAGAAAAAAAACCGAAAGGCTAAGGTTCATAAACAGGCCTTGGACTTAAGTCCGGGGTATAGTGACTTGAAGGTGATGGGTGTTTCATGCTCGCTGAGACAAAGGGAATCCAGAACAATTTCATTAAGCCTGAAATCAGGCGCGAATGATAGCTATGGAACCAGATGATCGTGGTAATAATAAGTTCGTTGGTATTTAATCAGGGCAAGTATCACAATCAATATAAACAATGTTTTCCAAATAAATGAATAAGAGTCAACAATAGGTTTAATCAAAATTAAAAAGAAGATGATGAGGTTAATATAAATTTTGGGGTGTGAAATGAAAGAAATAAATTTTTCAATTTTTTTTATTATCTTAGTATTTATATCACTAGTAAATCCTGTTGATGCTGTTTGTATTGATAATAAAGTGACTGTGTATACCAATATTAAGGATGCAGTAGTTACAATACAAACGCCAGAATTAGACAGAGAGAAAACCTTAAGGGAAGGTGGTACCTGGGATATTGGTAGTGGATATACTTTAACAGTACAGTCTATAAATATAACTACTTATGTATTTCTATCAAAAAAAAGGGTAACCTACAATAAAATTGGGGTAGCCTACAGTAAAGCAACGCTCGTTTTTAAAAGCTATGATTCTGTACTTGATAATAAAGTATTATCAAGAGGGCAAACATACACATTCGATAGCATTTTTAGTGCGAAAATAGATGACATTTTTAGCGGTATGAGTATTATCGGTACGAATAATCCCAACTATACTACACTCACAAACATCTATTTCCTTTCAGAACCTTACTATTGGAGGATACCTCAATCTGGAACTACTTCCATAATATCTGATGACAAGTGGTACTGGAAGAGTAATTATATTAATTTTAGTGAAGAAAAGAGGTGGAAAGTGTCTTATGATAGCATAGATGGTTATCTTAAGCCAGAGAATGAAAACCAAACTGCAGATGGTAGGAACTGCATCGAATTTATAGGCTTTTACACGGGTGGGGTTATAACGATAACAACTAACATAGCTGAAGCTTCTTTCACTATAAGCGGACCCGGAGGTTACAGTAAGAGTGGTAGCGGAACATCTTGGAATGCTAATAATGTCATGGGTGGCTCTTATACTGTGACTTTTATGGATGTTAGTGGTTATACTACTCCTATTGCTCAGACAAGAACCGTCACTCCAAGTAGTGAAACTTATTTTAATGCAACTTACACTCCTCTTCACGCACCGACTACACCAACTCCAACATCTACACCAACTTCAACATCTATGCCCACAACAACAGCCTCTCCAGGTGGTGAAGGTGCTACCGAAACAAATGAAAATAAAGATTATAATTATACAATCGTGATGGTGGCTTTAATTGGTGCTCTTGCAACTATTATCGCTGCGTATTTTGGATACCTTGCTACTAAAAAGAAATAAATAATTCATGTAAGCTTCCTTTTCTATGGCTGACATAAGAATTTACGCGAGATTGAGTCATTTCAACAAATCACAACCTGTACCTGAATTAGATAAAAACGAACAAACATGAGCATCCAGTTGATGCCCCGGACTTAGCGAAGCGAAGTCCGGGGTTCGTGACTTCGTAGTTCGCAGGGATTGATGACCGAGGTCGGGTTGGTTGTGTAGTCTGGAGAATCTTATGGGGTGAGTGGGCGTAATGTAAATATATATCTGAATCGTTGGTATATACAAAATATCATAGATGTATTAGAGTTTTAGGAAAAGATATATGATATTTATTTGAGTGAAAGGTTTAGAAAAGTGATTTCAAAAAAATTAAGAGCAATACCATAGACTAAGGAGAATAATATGATGAAACAATTCAAAGTCATAGTTGAGAAACATCCAGATGGTTACGTGGCTTATCCACTAGGCTTTAAGGGTATAATTATTGGTGAAGGCGACACTTATGAGGAAGCATTAGCTGATGTAAAATCAGCTATCCACTTCCATATCGAAACTTTTGGTCAAGAGGTTCTTGAGGTTGAGTCGCCTATACTGGAAGCCTTTGTAGCCGAAGCTGGAGTAGCCATCTAATGATAAAGTTTCCAGTTGATGCTCCAAAAAGGAGAGTCATTAAGGCATTTGAACTTCTGGGATTTCGCCTTGTCCGAGAACGAGAACATATTGCGATGGTTCGTGAAAATCCTGATGACACACGGACTCCCTTGACGATGCCTAATCATACTCGAATCAAAGGCTCAACTTTGAGAACGATTTGCACACAAGCAAGTATCCCACGAAACGACTTCCTTAAGGCCTATGAACAAACTTGAAAAATGCTATAGTTTATAAAAGAGTCCATTTAGCTTTGTACCTTCCGGTATTGAGTGTATTGCTTTCAGTTATAAAATAGCAAAAAACGGAAATGATATCCCAACTTTTCGTCATTTATATAGAATGCGCTCTCATCCACCCCATTTCTATCCAAGCTCATCCCACCCTCCGACCTCCAACCCGTGGATGCCCCGGACTTGCAGTCCGGTGGTGGCGTGGTCGGGGCTGAAGGGGGGGGGATTTATAATCTACCTTGTTTTTCATGCATTTTAAAAATGTCATAATAAATACACCCTTTAGTCTGAGCCGCTTTAACTTTTTTATTAAGCATATCAGTAAATGTAAAATATTTTATTACTTTAACAACGACGGGGGGTTCTGTCCTTATGGACATAGAGCCTTTACTTCATGAATAATCTACAAGAGGGTTCTTTTTTAGTGCGGGGGTTTTGTCGTTATTATCACAAGTTTTTTACAACCTCTAAATCCAATATTTCTTTTTGTATCAGAGCCGATCTCGACCATTTTGCTGACGTCAGCAAAATGGTCTACGATATCGTTTTTTGCATTTTCACAAGACTCTTTTGCCTTTTCAACTACATTCAGGAAATTGCGCCATTGCCCATATTCAAGAAGATCTTTTAAATCACGTGCATACCAGAATTCAACACCCTCTTCAGTGTGTTGCTTTGCACTTTCAAAATCGCTTTTTGAATATATTACTACATCAGACATGAAATATTACCTATAACCCCAATTCTTCAAGTTGTTTCTCCATTTTGACCTCAACTTCTGCAAGCTCTATTTTGATGTTTGCGATGTTCACCTTAACTGCATCCATATCAACAGGCTCTTCCTCTTCAAATGTATCCACATATCTTGGGATGTTTAAGTTGTATTCATTTTCCTTGATTTCGTCAAGCGAGGCTTCCATTTTAAAGTCAGTCTCATCTCCGCTTCCTACAAATCCCATAGCCCATTTATCAAGGCTGAATGGTGGATTGGCAACTACAATCTGGAACTTCATCAACTGCCCATCATCCAAGGATTGCCTCAGAGTTGAAGTCTATATTTCTGAAAACACCCCGCAGTTTCATTTTGTTTTCTTCTTCTATATGCTCCAATACCTTATTGATGACTTCGCCAACATTTGCATCGTTTCTTTTACTGTAAATATGATCGAATGTTGATTTCTCACCTAATACAAACCGATCCCTGTTTAAAGCGCGCTGTATTCTCTCTTTGTCTCCTTCATACTTCTTTGTATAGTCTTCTATATGTTCTTCATAAGTGTCAGATAAATACTTTACAAACAACATAACCAGAATATAGTCTTTGTAGATTGATGAGTCAATCTTTCCTCTAAATGTATCACATGCCCTCCACAGGGTGTTTGAAATCGTTAGCTTTGATGTTTTTGCTTCCATAGTTAGTCCTCCATTATGATTTTATTTATGCTGGCTTTGGCAAGTTTTTCTTTTGAGAAAAACACATCCAGGTCTCCCTCATTGACCCAACCCCGAGGTTCAAAACTTTTCAGGGTTAGCATACGATACTTATGTGTGTCCTTTTCTTTAGCATCGGTCCTTTTCCTCACAAGGACAAGACCGGTTTGCACTTCCGACATATTTATTAATTTCATTCAAATCTGTTCCCTTTTGGTTAGTACAGTATATGCGATTTTGTATGTTAAATAGTTCGCGCGTGTTTTTGTACTAATCCAGAAGGAACACAGACATCTAAACGTTTTTGTAAACTTATAAAAAGTAATATTCTATTGACAAAACTCCTTTTTTGAAGAATCCCACGAATAAAAAAAGAACCCTCTCAGTCCTGTGGACCTTTAGATGCCCCGGATTTTGTGAAGTAATCCGGGGTCGTTGACTTTGTTTTGAACAATAAACTTTACATCAGTAGGCATTAGGATTATCTTATGATTTCAAATAGATAAGTTTGCCCATTTTAAATACGTTTTTTTATCATTTTTCTATGTCATATGTCACTATTTTTAAAAGAACCTTTAAGTATTTTACAGATTGTATAAGTAAGAATGGGCATTCATAGATGAACTTAAATATGAATATGGTTGTGATATTATGATTGGATTGAGGAATTTTATTATAGGATTCATGTTTATTGTCTTAATTGTAAGTACGATAATGGCTGAACCTGGTTTTGATGCAAGAACCTATGAATCAGGCAACCGAATCTGGGATGAGGATATGGATTTATCTGATACTTACACCTGGACACCCCAGAGCTTCAGCGGCTTCTACTATAATCCGGACACTGATGAGGGAAAAGAGACCCTTACTATAAAAAACATAAACAGATCCATTGATAATGGTGACATAGAATATGTGACCGGACCTATTGTGAAAGAATTCGAATGTAATAGTTTTGGCAACTATTCTGTCATTGGGTTTATGGCAGAGCGATATTTTACAGGCTATGAAGAAAACAGTATAATGAATGATGGCATCAGCCTGATGGATGAAAAAATATTAAGCCGTGTACTTATTGATGATGATGAATCCCGGATGATCAAATCAGGTATTCCGCTTGTACTTGAGGAAGGATATGAATTCCATGTTACTGAATATGCAAAATCAGGAGATGATGTTATAGTAGCCCTGTTCAAGGATGAAGAAAAAATATATGAAACCATCCTATCCGAAGGCATTACTTTTACCTATAAAAAGGACATGGGTTCAACCAAAGATATTCCTATAATTGCCTTGCATATAAATACCGTGAATCGAGGTATGGAAATCAGTAGCATTAGTATCGATGGGATCTTCCAGATATCTGAGGACTATATCAATGTAAAGGAGGGAGACGAATTCGGCCTAATGGAGATCGAGACCGTTGATTCTGATAAAATAACCATGGTAAACTCAAACGATGTCTTACTTGAGAAAGGAAAGACCTTCAACCTGATGGGAAAGATCAATATCAAGGTTGGAAATTGTGATACACTCAGGTTCGCACCCATTGTAGATACATCGGAGCCAGGCACTTATGAACTTAGAGGCACAGTTACTGATGGGGTAAAATATACATGGACACCTTTAAACTTCGAAGGTCTGCTATATGATATGGATTGTGGAGAATGTACTGAAACCTTAAAGCTTGACGGTCGTGATGGCAGGACTATAAGATGCGGTTTTTTATCCTATACCACTTCCCAGATCAACATGAGTTTTGAATACAGCGGATGGGATGATTACGAATCTATCGGCTTTATGGGAGAGAAATACTTTACAGGCTATATAGATAACAGCATTGAGACCAAAGGTGTAAGCCTGATGAACAAAGGACGCCTTGGCAAAATACTAATAGATGAGGATGAGAAACATACTATATATATAGGCAACTCGCTGCCACTGGCGGACGGATACAGTTTCAGATTCGATGAGATAAGCCAGGATGGTGACTCGATAATGGTAGGTCTGCTTAGAGACGGTGAAGAGATCAAATCAGATATTATCAATAATGAGAGTACCTATACCTATACCAAAAAGATCGATGATGAAGATGTACCGATCATCGCTATTCATATTGACAAGATCTTCAGGGGCATGGGAACAGATTCCATATCTGTAAATGGTATATTCCAGATATCCGAAGACTTTAAAAAGGTCGAAGAAGGAGATACCTACGGCAAAATGGAAATAAATTCTATTACTGAAAATCAAATTAGAATAACAAATGACGAAAGTATCAATCTTAGTAAGGGTGACACTATTAATATTATGGGTGATATCAAGATCAAGGTTGCAGATTCCGATATAGTGCGGTTCTATCCATTCCAGGAGATTGAAGTAGTAGTAGAAGGATTGCCAACGCAAATACCAACGCAAATACCAACGCAAATGCCAACATCAGAACCAACACCAATTCCAGAATTCAACATAATTCTTCTGCCTGTGATGGTAATAATAGGTTTAATGTTTTTACTATCCGGAAAAAAAGATTGATATCAGTTATCTTTTTCGAGCATTCTGCACTATCCTGGTAATACTGGAACTTTCTTTCTGGATCAACATATTATTACTGAAATATTCACAATAAACATATTCTTCTATTCTTTCACATTTATCATGATCGATCTTAACTCCTGGCTTCATAGCACAACAACCAGTATGAAGACGAGGACACTTTATAGGTAATATCAAACAAATTCCTCTTTACTATATTATTTAAGATATCTATTTAAATCATTTGTATGATTTTTTATGATATAAAACTAACGGTTATGAACTTATATGCTTCTAAGCTGGTGAATAGGTTTTATCATTCCCAGTCGCCACAATGCCACTGCAATTGATAACAGACCAAGGCAAAGCGCTATTATAAACCCTAATGCCATAAACCTTACATTCAATTCCAGTACATCTTCAAAACCTACCATCGATCTAATAGCATAATTCAACATTATTACAGCAGGTACACTGAGCAGACATCCGGCAAGACCACCTGCCAAAGTAATGATCGCTCCCTCCAGTCCCATACATTTCATTATTGACCATCTTGACATCCCAATAACCTGCATAATACCGATCTGCTGTCGTTTCTCGTTTATTGATAACAGTATGGTATTTATTACCAGAGCACCACCCATAAACACAGCCAGGAGCACTATTGATACGGCACTTGCCAGGATCATACTGTTTTCCATTATAATCTTATCAAGAAGGTCCTTATTTGTACTTATGATATACTCCGGAAATTGCTTTTCCAGATCTTCCCGGATTATATTTGCATTTTCAGGCTCATTCAGACGGATAATTATCATTGAGGCACTATCATGATAATGGTTTCCGGTTAGCTCCTGGAATTCTGAAAATGGAAATATTAACATAGGAGCAGTACTGAATGATGAAAGTGAGTTGGTAATACCTACTACCCTGAACTTATGGTCTACAGTATTATTGATAGTCTTACCTGCATATACCATATCTCCAACTTTGACATCAAGAAGTGCAACAATCCGGCTGTCTGCCAGTACTTCTTTTGTCCATGGATTATCATAAGCACCATTGTTGTAATGACAACTTGAATTAAGGTTAGTGCCATTAATTGTCACTATCATTGGCCCCCCTGTTTCTACTCCAAGTCCGAACACTGATATAGGCTCTTCATTTTCTTTATATACATAGATCATTTCAGTAAGCATGGGTGTGGAGACATTGATCCCGGAGTCTTTGAGTATAAATGATGAGAGCTGGTGGGCATTGCTGATCTTTGCTTCACCAGGGTTAGAATACCTGGTCTGGATATCTACAGGTTTTCCAGTGATCCATAAATGCATAGAGCTTTTTTGAAATACTTCCTCACCTGTTGAAATCAAACCGTTGCCAAGGGAGGCTAATAGTATTACCGACATTACTGAGATCGCTACTGCTGTAATATTAAGAAGAGTACGTATTTTATTATTCATTAGATTCCTGAGGGCAAGCATAGCACTATATGATATTTTTGTTATAGTATATTAATATAGAGAAACTAACCCTTTTTGTACTAAATAGAACATATAAACCCGCCGATGATAACAGATGAATCCACAGCTTTGCAACTACTGATCAGCATCCTTAACTCAAGGACTAAGAAATACTTAAGACCCAATAGTGGGATCTTATTTTCAGGTGGAGTAGACAGCTCATTAATTACAGCACTTACAATGAAACATATACCTGATATTAAGTTATTTACGATAGGTATTGAAGGTTCAAATGATATATTATGGGCAAAAAAAGCCGCTGGATTAATAGGTATTGATAAGAACCTATACTGTAAGATAATTACCCTCAATGATATAGATTCAATAATCCCTAAAATAATAGGGATTGTAAAAACTACGGATCCTATGACAGTTTCATTAGGGATTCCCTTATATATTTTATGCACTGAAGCTAAAGCACAGAATATAGATGTACTACTAACAGGTCAGGGTGCTGATGAACTGTTCGGAGGATACCATAGATATAGTGAAATAGCAAAGGATGGTATAGATGCCCTGCATACTGCTATTGTTGCTGATGTGTCTGCAATGCCAGAGCGGGACATTAAGCGGGATAGAACAGTATCAGAGGCAGCGGGGGTTGAACTGATCACCCCGTTCTTTGATACTGAGGTGATACGGATCGGATTATCTATTTCAGCCGGATTAAAGGTTAAAGAGATTAATACAGAGATAGTAAATAAATATATCCTGCGTAGAGCGGCTGTACAAATACTGCCGGATGATATTGCATGGCGAGATAAAAAGGCATTCCAATACGGCAGTGGAGTCTGGGCTTCTATAAAAAAACTTGCCAGACTTAATGGATTCAGGAAACAAGACAAAGGCTATATAAGACAATATCTTAATTCGATGGCGAAAGAAAATAGAATAAGGCTGGATGAAACATCATGATCACAACAAAAGAAGTCGAACATATAAGCTGGCTAGCCAGGCTGAAGGTCAATGAGGAGCAGTTGGAAGGATACGCACAGCAATTAAACTCAATACTGGATTATTTTGCGCAATTGGATGAAGTAGAGACAAAAGATGTTGAGCCTACCTATCATGTAATTGATGTGAATAATGTGTTTCGGGACGACGTTATTACTTCGTCCCTGTCCCAGGATGATGCAATAGGCAATGCACCTAAGAAACAGGATGGCTATTTTAAAGCCCCGAGGATAATTTAAGGTGAAAATATGATCACGATATCACAAACACTAAAGGCAATAGATGAATCGTCTTACGAAGAAGTGGTCAATCAGTGCATTGAGAGAATTAAAAACAATAAGCTCAATACATTCATCACAATTGCCGAAGAATCAGCTCTTGAAATAGCTAAAAACCACCTGGGGCCTCTATCAGGTGTACCTATTGCTATTAAAGATAATATATCAACAAAAGGCATACAGACAACCTGTGCTTCAAATATACTTACCGGATATGTCCCTCCCTATGATGCCCATGTGATCGAACGTCTCAAAGAAGCTGGAGCTATCATAGTAGGTAAGGCTAATATGGATGAGTTTGCAATGGGCACATCTACTGAGACCAGTTATTACGGGCCTGCATTAAACCCATGGAATACTGAACATGTATCAGGGGGATCATCGGGTGGCAGCGCTGCAACTGTTGCTGCCGGTGAAGTGTCGATAGCTTTAGGTTCTGATACAGGCGGGTCTGTCAGGTGTCCTGCTTCTTATTGTGGTGTGGTCGGATTGAAACCCACTTATGGTATTATATCCAGGTATGGCCTGATCTCTTATGCTAACAGTCTGGAACAGATAGGTCCTATTGCTACTAATGTTAAGGATATGACGTTGCTATTTAATGTGATCGCCGGCTATGATTCCAGAGATTCTACGTCAGTACAAATTGAAAAAGACTATACTAAATCGCTTGTGAATGATGTTGATGGACTTATTATAGGCGTACCGGATGAATATTTCGGTGAAGGTACCGAACCTGCAGTAGAAAAGGCTGTATGGGACAGCGTGCATACATTAGAAGGACTGGGTGCATCCTGGAAGAAAGTGAAAATGCCGCATACAAAGTATGCACTTGCTGCATATTATATCATTGCTATGAGTGAAGCCTCCTCTAACCTTGCACGCTTTGATGGCATGCGGTACGGACTGCGATTAACGAAAGACCATGACTGGCATACTACTTACAGTGAGATAAGGGCCAAAGGTTTCGGAGATGAAGTAAAGCGCAGGATCCTGCTTGGAACATATGCACTTTCAGCAGGATATATGGATAAATATTATCTTAAAGCCATGAAGGTCAGAACGCTGGTAAAACAGGACTTTGACCGGGCACTCAAGGATACTGATGTACTTATTGCACCTACTATGCCTGCCCCTGCCTTTAAACTTGGTGAGAAGATCAGTGATCCGCTTACGTTATATCTGGCTGATGTGAACACTGTGCCAATAAATCTCGCAGGTGTACCATCTATTTCACTACCCTGCGGGTTTGATAACGGACTGCCTATAGGATTACAAATAATTGGCAGGCATTTTGATGAAGAAACTGTACTCAAGGTTGCCTATACTTTTGAGCAGAATACTGATTTCCATACTATGACCCCTGAGGTGAGATAGATGATTGAAGATTACCTAAAATACAGGCCGCTATTGGACGATACTGGTATCATGATCGGACTGGAGATACATGTGCAGTTAAACAAACTTAATACCAAGATATTCTGTGGCTGTGGGCTTGATTATCATAATGATGCTCCCAATACCCACACCTGTCCTGTATGTCTTGGACTTCCGGGATCACTTCCTGTTATTAACCGCAAGGCAGTAGAGTATTCTATAAAAGTGGGACTGGCCCTGAACTGCTCGATCCAGGAACATACCCAGTTCTACAGAAAGAATTATTATTATCCTGATCTTCCTAAAGGCTTCCAGATAACCCAGTATGACTTTCCTCTTGCGTCTAATGGCTATATCAATATCGAAGGTGAAAATGGAGAGGTCCGCATCCGTATCAACCGTGCCCATATGGAAGAGGACCCGGGACGGCTGGTGCATGAAGGCGGGAATATTGAACGCTCAAAACATACTATGATCGATTATAACCGCAGTGGGGTTGCCCTGCTAGAGATCGTGACCGAACCTGATCTAAGAAGCCCGAAAGAAGCACGCAGGTTCCTGGATAAACTTAGAAGTATTATTGAATATCTGGATGTGTGTGATACTTCGCTGGAAGGTGCCACGAGAGTAGATGCTAATATATCTTTAGCAGGCGGGAGCAGGTCTGAGACTAAGAACATCAGCAGCCATAAAGGAGCAGAGCGTGCTCTTCTATTTGAGGTAGTAAGACAGAAAAACCTGCTGCGTAGAGGCGGTAAAGTAGTCCTGGAGACAAGGCATTTTAATGAAGAAATGGGTATAACTGTCAGCTTACGGACTAAAGAAGAAGAGCATGACTATAGATATTTCCCTGAAGCTGATCTTGTTCCTATCAGGGTAGCTGACTGGGCTCCCGGTATTGCTAAAACCCTGCCTGAATTGCCTGATGCAAAGAGGGAGAGATTTGTATCACAATATGGTATCAGTGATGATCATGCAAAGAGTCTGACTTCTGAGAAGAAATTGGCAGAGTTTTATGAGGAAGTAGCTGCGCATGTAAACCCTAAAATGGCTGCTGTATGGACTGCTGATGTACTTAAGGGTGAGTTGAATTATAGGGATATTGGTATTACAGCTTTTAAGAGCGGGGATATGGTTCAATTACTCAAGCTGGTTGCTGATGATAAAATAACGGATTCGAGCGGAAATCAAATAATACGTACTTTGTTGGATGAAGGTGGGAGTCCTGATAGTATAGTGGAGAGTGAAGGGTTACTAAAGGCTGGCGGGGATATAATTGGAACAGCAGTGGATGAAGCTATTAATGAAAATCCGCAAGCTGTAGCCGATTACCAGAAGGGAAAACAGGAAGCTGTGAATTTCTTAATAGGACAGGTAATGAAAAAGACAAGGGGACGCTCGGATGCTAAGGCAGTACGTGAGATGATAATAGAGAAGTTTAAAGGTATGTAACCTTTGGCTTTCTCACTACGTTCGAAAGCCTCAGGTTCGAATCCCAACTTCTTTCATACAGAAGATTAATGTTATTATGTAACAGTATAATCAACCAATTAAATCTCAAAATGCCGGGGTGGCAGAGCGGACTAATCCAACGGAAAAGTCGCATGGCTTCCTGGAGTCTATATGCGGCAGGCTCGAGACCTGTTGTATCTAACGGTACACTTGGTCGAAAATCGGCCGCCGATTTTCTTATCTTCGGCTTTCTCACTACGTTCGAAAGCCTCAGGTTCGAATCCCAACTTCTTTCATACAGAAGATTAATGTTATTATGTAACAGTATAATCAACCAATTAAATCTCAAAATGCCGGGGTGGCAGAGCGGACTAATCCAACGGAAAAGTCGCATGGCTTCCTGGAGTCTATATGCGGCAGGCTCGAGACCTGTTGTATCTAACGGTACACTTGGGTTCGAATCCCAACCCCGGCGTTTTTGTGTTTAGGGGGATGGAGTAAAAATATATACTTTATAAAATAAATATGACTTAAACAAGATCAAGAGTTAATACAATATATTATTTTTATTAATTTATTTATAGTATATCAAGCATAACTTGATATATTAAAAATGTTCACCCTGTTCACATTTTCTAATCCTCCATTCCTCTGGAATGTCAGGCAAAGATTCTACGAATCTTTTAGTCTTCAGCTTCTTCGAAGCTTCAGTCAAGAAAATACCACCAGAGGGAGGATTATATTCTTATGGCAGATTATCAATCAACAACAAATCAAGGAAAATGTATCTTTTGTGAAATTATAAAAGGCAATATTACAATACCAGGTATCTTTTGGAAAAATAATGAATTTTTAGCATTTTTATCAGCATGGCCAAATACTGAAGGATTTACTGTAGTTATTCCAATTGAACATTATAGTAGCGACGTTTTGGATATGCCAGATGATAAATTAAGTCGTTTTGTCCTTGCTGCAAAAAATGTTTCAAAAGTTTTAATAAATTATTTTGATGATGTTGGAAGAGTTGGTTTAATTACAGAAGGAACTGGAGTTGATCATGCTCATATTAAATTATTTCCAATGCATGGAACTGGTTATCTAAAAACCGGGGAATGGAAACAATATCATAGTAATAATAATAGATTTTTTAAAACCTATAAAGGATATATTTCATCAAATGATGGGCCAAAAGCAGATGAAAAAAAATTAGAACAATTAGCGGAAGAGTTAAAAAAATTGAAGTATAAGTGATTGTTTAACTATGATATATTCATAACATTACTCCCATATTAATATATATGATATTATTGTCCTCGGGTGACAGTTCTAGCTTTTTACAGTTTTTTCACATTATTTACTCATATATAGGATAAGTGCACTTGATATTTATTAAGTGTTTCAATATATTTGTGAATGTAGGCGCAGAAAGGTAAGCTAACACATACCTCAGCAATTCCCGTTTTATCCCCCACTGCATTTTTTTGATCTTACTTATTGAATTTTTAGTCTTGAATTAGGCATGCAGAAGGTATAAATTGTTTGAAACACAAATCACTTAATTAATATATTTTAGATCCCACGA
>Ga0255426_10164_pt2 | contig 13568 bp, 11 predicted proteins | sample ANMaggSeSYBR02J9_FD_182666 | JGI IMG/M metagenome (GOLD analysis project Ga0255426, IMG submission 182666) | Sediment cell enrichment communities from methane seep in Santa Monica Basin, California, United Staets - ANME aggregate JGI... | ecosystem: Environmental > Aquatic > Marine > Cold seeps >...
GTATTTGGCTTAGGCTTTTCATCTAAAAATTCTTTTAACGGAGGTAATACCGATGCTCCAGAAACCATTTTGTTTACAACAGCAGTCTTTGCTGGAGTTTGTGGAGTAACAGAATCCTCTGGTTTTGTTGCTATTGGATCGGGACTAACTGGAATTGGTTGTGAAATAGGTTTGGATGCTACAGGACTTACCACTGTCTGTTGAGCTACCTGAGCCTGGACTGGATTAACAACTCCGGATGCTTTAGTAATAGGAGGCCCTTTCTTCTCAATCACCTCTGTGACTGGTTTTTTAATATTGTCTGGTGCTTTATTTAACAGCAGAGACTCCTCTTCACCAGTCGTTACTTTTGACTGAACAGTACTTGTTGGTGATTTAACTTGTACTGTTGGTTGAGTACTATCCTGAACAGGTGTTGCAGATGGTGACTGAGTTGGCAATACACCGGCAGCTCCTTGTGGAGGAGTATGCGGCTTACTTAAAGCCGGACTCTGATTTGAACTACTTGGACTACTTAAATCAACAAATGGCATAACTTCTATTAATAATATTATATAAATCAGCTATCAGCTATCAGCTATCAAAAAATTTTACTTCATTACATATAGACAGACAATGCATAAATGTAATTCTTAACTTCCATTTTTAATTCCTAATTCATATCTCCCACTTGTCCTGAGCGTAGTCGAAGGATCTCATATCTCACATTACATATTCTGCACTCTAAGCACTTCTTCAATATTTGTAACTCCCTCCAGCGCTTTCATATAACCGTCCTGTAGCATTGTAATCATTCCTTCAGCTACTGCTAATTTATGTATCTCAGAAGTTGACTTTCTTCCAAGTACCAATTGACCAATTGTTTCAGTCACAGGCATTATTTCAAAAATCCCAATTCGTCCGCTATACCCAGTGTTATTACATTGAGGACAACCAGAGGATTTGAACAACTCGACTTTATCTTCGGCCCCAACAACTTTATAAATATCATACCCTTGTAAAGTACCAAGTACTCCCTGAATCTGATTTACAACCTCAGGGGAAGCCTCATAAGCTTCTTTACAATGTTCACAAAGTGTTCTCACAAGTCGCTGACCTACTACAATATTTATTGTAGACGCTAAAAGATAAGGCTCAATTCCCATGTCAAACAAACGGGGTAGAGCACCAGCAGCACTATTTGTATGTAGTGTACTTAAAACCAGATGACCCGTAAGGGATGCTTGAATTGAAAGCTCTGCTGTCTCACTATCTCTAATCTCCCCAACCATAATAATATCCGGATCTTGTCTTAAAAATGATCTAAGACCTTTTGCAAAGGTAAGTCCAACATCTGCATTTACTTGAACCTGAGTTACTCTATTTATTCTAATTTCAACCGGATCCTCAAGAGTAATAATATTTACATCGGGTTTATTTACAATAGCAATAGAACTGGCAAGTGTTTGGGTTTTACCGGAACCTGTTGGACCTGTGATTAGAATAATCCCTTGAGTATTTGATAGTGAATTAATATACGACTTATACCCTGGACCTCTTAACCCAGTTTTTTCCAAAGCTAATACATTTTTTCCTTTTTCAAGCAATCTCATTACTACCTTTTCGCCATAAATAGCTGGCATTACTGAAACACGGATATCAATAACTCTTGTATCCACTTTTATTTGAAATCTTCCATCTTGCGGAATCCTATGTTCATCAATTTTTAAATCCGCAAGAATCTTTATTCTCGATACAATAGAAGGAATTAGCTTTCTTGGTAGTGATAATTTTTCCGACATGACACCATCAATTCTAAACCTAACTGATAACCTTCCTTCTTGAGGCTCTATATGAATATCAGAAGCTTTATATTTTACTCCATATTCAAGTATCATACTTACTATTCTTGAAACAGGCGCGCTTGAAATTTGACTTAGATCGCCTGTAGCAGCTTCTGAAGTATCGATGCTTACAACATCTTCTACCTCTTCCAAGGCCTCTTCAACCTCAGCCCCTACCTGAGCACCATACCTAGTATCAATAATCTCTCTGATTGTTGTTGCAGCAGCAAATGCTGGTTTTACTGACCTACCGACAAGTGTTTGTAAATATTTGACAGTTTGAAGATCAAGTGGATCTGCCATTGCTATTTTGATTACATTACCATTCTCTTCATAAACTATGGCTAAATTTTTTAATGCAATATTTTTAGGAAGTTTTTGAAGTAATTCCGGTGAAATACTTATTTTCCGAAGGTCAACAAAATCCATATTATATGACTTTGCTTTAATTGCTGCGAGATCATCAGGAGTCACAATTCCCTTTTCAATAACGATTGTCTCCATAGGTTTTGAAGTATTTATCGCTTCAAATTTCATTTTTTGAACTTGGTCAGCCGTCATCTTTCCTTCTTGAAACAAAAGATCTATAATATTGGAAACCTGCCCCTGTGAAGGTGCACTTCCTACAGAAGGATTTTGCAATTGACTGCCGGGAGTAGCCATAAAATCTCAATAAAAAGTCTGAAAGACAAAATTCTGATTATACATTTATACTAGGTAAATAACATTGCTTTGTCAAATAAAAATCAATTATGCTCAATACTAGAAATATCACGACAATCATTGAAATTTCAGAGGATCGGTTCGATTTATTTTCTGAGAAAATAATAAATTTTCTTGGGCTGTCTTTATCAGGAAACAATCCGGATATTATCATAATAAAACCACAAAAAAAACAATCCATCGGAATCGAAGAAGTAAGAAATCTGAGAAATTGGGCATTTACAAAACCTTTTCAATCGCAAAAAAAACTCATACTTATACAAAGTGCTGATCTATTAACGATTCCTGCTCAAAACGCAATCTTAAAAATTACTGAAGAACCACCAGTATTCACTTTTATATTTTTACTTACAGAAAATCACCTTAATCTTACCCAAACGATAATTTCACGCGCTGATCTAAAAAAAATAAAAAGTGAACAAAAAAAAATCAGTCCAGAAGTGGAGTCCTTTTTAAATTCTGATCAAATAGGTAAGTTTAAAATTATTGATAAAAAAAGCAAACAAACAAACAGACAAATTAATAAATTTATTGATTCAATTATCTTACACCTTCGAAATAGTGGAGGATTAAAAAAGATAGACGAGCTATTGAAACTTAAATCTTTTTTAAAACAAAATGTAAATAAAAAACTGGTCTTAGATAATTTGGTATTAACCCTGGATAGTAGCTAGTAACTTAGACATATCATTGTTCTCATGTTATAATTATTTTCTCCTTGGTAGATTTAATTAATATTGATATAATAGGTGGTTAACTTTAAAATAACCCAGAAGTAGTTAATAATAGATAGTTTATAAGAGTATACCCTATGGCAAAAAAGAACGATTATGATGCATCAAAAATTACAATCCTTGAAGGTCTGGAAGCAGTAAGAAAAAGACCGGCTATGTATATTGGAGATTCAGGTTCCACAGGTCTCCATCACCTTATTAAAGAGATTGTAGACAACTCAATTGACGAAGCATTGGTTCCGAAAGAGCAGGGGGGGGAGCTGTGATACAATAAAATTAATATTAAATGGCGATGGCTCTGTCACAATTTCTGATAACGGTAGAGGCATTCCAGTTGATTTACACAAACAGAAAAAAATAAGTGCTCTGGAGGTTATTCTTACAACACTTCATTCTGGGGGTAAATTTGACAGTGAAAGTTATAAAGTATCAGGCGGTTTACATGGAGTTGGAAGTGCAGTAGTAAATGCTCTTAGCGCATGGATGAAGGTTGAAATTTTTAGAGATGGAAAAATTTGGATGCAGGAATATAAAAGAGGAATTCCACAAGCTGATGTAAAAAGTATTGGAAAAACCAACAAAACCGGATCTACTATTACCTTTAAGCCCGATGATCAGATTTTTGATACATTGGATTTTGATCTAGCAAAAATCATTATAAAATATAAACAAGCTGCATATTTAACTGCAGGAGTGAGATTTGAGATTCTTGACAATCGCTCTGAAGAGGACAGAGAACATAATAATAAACTCTCAAGATCTTATACTTACTACTTTGATGGTGGAATAAAATCATATGTTAGAGATATTAATAGAAATTTAAAGATAATTAATAAAGAGATCTTCCACATTACAGACGAACTCGATAATGTAATGGTTGATATTTCGATCCAGTATACAAATGACCTTCAAGAAAGAGTACTCTGTTTTGCAAACAATGTAATCAACCCAGAAGGAGGCACACATCTTACTGGCTTTAGAATAGCCCTTACAAAAAGTCTAAATGACTATCTCCAAAGCATAGCAACAGAAAAAGAGAAAGAGTTAAGCTTAACAGGTGATGATGCTCGTGAAGGTTTGAGCGCAATTATATCTGTAAAATTAGGTGACCCGCAGTTTGAAGGACAAACAAAGATTAAATTAAACAATCCAGAAGTAACTCAAATTGTTAGGAAAGTTGTTGAAAGCGCATTTAAAATATTTCTAGAAGAGCACCCAAAAGATGCAAAAAATATAATTGGTCGGGCAATATTAGCAAACAGGGCTAGAAAAGCCGCAAAAGCTGCCAGAGAAGCAGTTATCAGAAAAGGTGCCTTGGATAGTACATCACTACCCGGCAAACTAGCTGATTGCTCAACTAAAGAACCTGCAAGAAGTGAGTTATTTATTGTTGAGGGTGACTCTGCTGGTGGTTCAGCAAAGCAGGGAAGGGATAGAGAAACGCAAGCAATCTTACCTCTCTCGGGTAAACCAATTAATAGTGAAAAATATAGAATTGATAGAGTACTAAATAATGACAAACTTAAGGAGGTAATAATAGCACTTGGTACTGGAATAAGTGATACTTTCGATATAAGCAAACTACGATATCATAAAATTGTCCTTATGAATGATGCTGATGTTGATGGTGAACATATAACAACTCTTATGTTAACTTTTCTTTATCGCCATTTTAAAGAACTTATTGAAAAAGGTCATGTTTATGTTGCACAGCCCCCACTTTATAAAATTGATATATCTAAAAGTGAATCTTACTGGGTAATTGATGAAGAAGAGAAAACATCAAAAATTCAAGAACTTAAAAATCAGAACAAAATTCCAAAAAGTATTCAAAGATTTAAAGGTTTAGGTGAAATGAATCCTGAACAGCTATGGGAAACCACTATGAATCCAGAAAACCGAGTTATAAAAAAAATTACTATTGAAGATGCCGAAGAGGCTGATAAAACATTTGATATGCTTATGGGAGTTGAGGTACTACCTCGTAAAAAATTCATTCAAGCAAACAGTCAAGAAGCTGAATTAGATATATAATAAATTAGAGGTTTCAAATTAGAAATAACTGAATAAATTTACTATTTATATATTAATAACCATATAGTGGATAAACATAAAGTTGCTGATAAATTAGAAAATATAAAAGAATCAGAGATGATTGATGCTACACAAGAAAAATCCAAGGGAATCACCTATAACACTATTGGTACTACACTTCAAGCACTCTCAGTACAACTTGATGAAAATGAATCAATATATTCAGAGTCCGGTAAAATGAGTTGGATGACACAGAATATTAAAATGGAAACAAAGAGTAGGGGACTGTCAAAAATGGTTTCAAGAATTTTTACTGGTGAGACGCTTTTTGTAAATCATTTCACTTCTTCTGAAGGCACTGGTATTATAACGTTTTCTACTGACCAGGCAGGAAAAATTATTCCACTTGATCTTGCTCCTGAAGGGAATGCAGTCATTTTCCAAAGAGGAGCATTCTTATGTGCTGAACAAAAAGTGGATCTCTCAATTGCTTTTACAAAAAAAATTAGTGCAGGATTGTTCGGAGGTAAGGGATTTATCCTTCAAAAAGTTACAGGCAAAGGTAGAGCACATCTAATTGCCGATGGAGAAGTAGTAATGTATGAACTTGAAGAAGGAGAAGAGATATTGGTTGATCAGGGGAATTTAGTGGCATTTGAAAGTTCAATTGATTTTGATATTCAAACTGTTGGAGGAGGAATAAAAAATTGGTTGTTTGGAGGAGAAGGAATATTTCTAGGAATACTAAGAGGCCCTGGAAGGGTGTGGCTACAAACAAGAAAAGTAACTATCTCAGGTTCAGTAGTAACAACAAATAATCAATACCGCCAGCAGGGCATAGCACAAAACCCTTTAGGATGTATTATCGCTGCACTTGTATTTGGAGGAACAATGTTCTTTTTTATATTTATTGGATTACTTGGTAGTTTATTATCATAATGGATACTCTTTTTGGATTATTATTTTGTATAGTACCATTCGTTATTGGAGGAGGAATATCAGCATTACTTCTCATTATGGCAATATTTTACTCGTTTACAAAAACCAAAACAAAGACCACAAAAAATACAATTACTTTGAATAAACAGAAAGAAATAAAATAATTAGAAAAAAATTATGGAGAAGGATACTCAAATTTCACTAACACCAAAAGGTATTCGAAATAGAAACATTGTTGATGAGATGAAATCATCGTATATTAATTATGCTATGAGTGTCATTGTCGCAAGAGCTTTACCTGATATTAGAGATGGACTCAAACCTGTACAGAGGAGAATTTTATATGCAATGTACAAATTAGGATACATTCCCAGTAAGGCATATAAAAAATGCGCCAGAACAGTTGGTGAAGTGATGGGTAAATATCATCCTCATGGTGACACCTCAATTTATGAAGCACTGGTTAGAATGTCACAGGATTTTAGCATCCGATACCCGTTAGTTGACGGTCAGGGTAACTTTGGATCAATTGATGGAGATAGACCAGCCGCAATGAGATATACTGAGTCCAAAATGCACAAACACGCTTTACTTGTTGTTGGTGACATTGACAAACAAACAGTTGACTATGTTCCAAATTATGATGGAAGCGCAACAGAACCACAAATTTTACCATCAATTCTACCAAATTTAATATTAAATGGAGCAGATGGAATTGCTGTTGGAATGGCAACAAAAATCCCACCACACAATCTTGGTGAGGTTCTAGATGCAATAACAGATATTATCTCCAAAGGGAATCAAGAGATATTTAAAAAAACATCTATTGATTATAAAAAGGATATAAAGACAGAGGAAGACCTTAAAACTCTACCCAAACAGAGATTTCCGAAATTCAAAACAGAAATTGAACTTAATGAACTAATGCAGCATATTCCAGGTCCTGACTTCCCAACTGGAGGATCAATATATGATAAAAAAGAGATAGAGCTTACATACGCAACAGGAAGAGGGCGAATCTTAATGCGCGGAATAGCAGAAATTCAAGAAAATAAAAATGGAAAATTCCAAATTATCATTAGTGAGCTACCATATCAAGTAAATAAAGCTCGGTTAGTTGCAAAGATAGCTGATCTTATTAAACAAAAAAGAATTGAAGGTGTTTCCGATCTTAGAGATGAATCAAACAGACTTGGTATTAGAGTAGTAGTTGATATTAAAAGAGACGGAAAACCAAAAACAATTTTAAATAAATTATTCAAATATACTGAACTTCAAAAAGCATTTAATGCAAATATGCTTGCTCTAGTTGAAAGCGAACCGAAAGTTTTAAACCTGAAAAGATTTTTAGAGCTTTATATTGAACATAGACAAGAGATCGTGATAAGAAGAGCAGAGTATGATCTAGCAAAATCAAGAGAAAGAGAGCACATCCTTGAAGGTCTGATGATCGCTCTTGATAATATCGACGAGGTAATAAACACAATACGAAAATCCAAAAACAGCGATGTAGCAAAACTAAATCTAATTAAAAAATTTAATCTTACAGAAATTCAGGCTCAAGCAATTCTTGATATGCAGCTTCGCAGGCTAGCTGCTCTAGAAAGGGAAAAAATAATAAATGAGTACAAGGAGATAAAAAATAAGATAATAGAGCTTCTAATCATTCTTACAACTCCAGAAAAAGTATTAACAATTATCTCTGAAGAACTTGTTTTATTAAAGGAAAAATACGCTGATAAAAGAAGAACAAGGGTCTATAAGGGTGGAGTTGATGATTTTAGTGATGAGGATCTAATTGCAAAAGAAGATGTTATTGTCACAGTAAGTACACAAGGATATATAAAAAGAATGAAAATGGGAGTATATCAGATACAGCATAGAGGTGGTGTTGGTAAAAAAGGAATGACAACTAAAGAAGATGATGCTGTTGAACATGTATTTAAATGCAATACTCATGATGAAATTCTCTTCTTCACAAATAAAGGACGAGTATTTCAAGAAAAAGTTTATTCTATTCCAGAATTTGGAAGAACAGCAAAGGGACAAGCTCTCATTAATCTTATTAATCTTGATACTGATGAACTGATCACGAGCATTTTAACTAAAGATAAAGAAGGTAAAGTCCTTGATGAGGATATTCTACAAGAAGGGGAAGAAAAGACTGAAAAAGAAGGAAAAGATTATAAATATCTTCTAATGGCAACGCAAAAAGGAATTGTAAAAAAGACCTTACTTACCGATTTTGCCAATATTAGAACCAATGGAATCATCGCAATAAAATTAAACAAAGGAGATGAGCTTAGCTGGGTAAAACCAACTACCGGTAATAATGAAATTATCCTGGTTACCAGACATGGAAGATCTATTAGATTTAATGAAAAAGATGTTAGATCAACAGGTAGAGATACAATGGGAGTTATTGGAATAAAATTCAGAAAAGATGATGATAAGGTTATTACCGCAGATATAATCAGGCTGAAAGAAGATTTGATGTTAACTGTATCAGAAAATGGTTTTGGTAAAACTACAGTTCTTGACCAGTTCCCACTTCAAAAAAGAGGTGGACAGGGGGTATTTGCCGCTAGAGTAAATAATAAAACAGGTAATCTCGTAGCTGCAAGAATTTTAGACCACCCTAAACTTGAACTACTAATTATGAGCAAAAAGGGGCAGGCAGTAAAAATCCCTACTAAGGATTTGCCTAATAGAAATAGACAAACAGCTGGTGTAAAATTAATGCGATTAAAGTCAGGTGACAATACTGCAGCTATTGCAATTATTTAAAATGTAAAAACACCTTGTCTTGCAAAAAAATTGTAAGGCTGGTAAAATAATATCGTTTTAGTGATAAGTATATATAATGCGATCAGGTATATATCGAAAACAAAATAAAACATTTTGTATAATGATTATCAAACCACCCTGTTGAGGTGAATGATTTATGTATTTTACTAATTCACCTCTCCAGACTGAGAGGTTTTTTTATTTAAAAAGGCCCAATATTATTTATTACATATTGGATTATGACAAACAAAATTGCTAAAGAAACACAAAAAAAAATAAGGCAGATTCAAGAAGAGCTGAAAAAACTTGCTTCTGAGATAAACACACAAAGAAATGAATCTACTCAAGATGAGGGGTTGAGCATTCATAATGAACTTCTTGATAAAAAAACTTATTTGGAAGAACAGCTTTTTAATTTAGAACAGTCACAGTTAGAATTTTCAAACAGGAAGTCTTCAAATAAAAGTAAGGTTGACATTGGAATTGAGGCAACTATAGATATTGATGGTAAAAAGAAAAACATGACTCTGGTATCTTCAGCACAGGCTGATCCAACAAAAGGATTAATTTCTCTAGAATCTCCAATAGGGCAAGCACTCCTTGGGCAAAAAGTTGGATCCAAAATCAAGATCCCTACACCGGCTGGAGAGAGAATTTTTAGCATCTTAAGCTTAAATTTCGGATCATAACGAATACGTAACCTTATTGATCAAAAAAGAGACTATTGTTCTGATCAATTTTTTTGTTCATTCATTTTCAAACTGAGAGAGAGAAACAACCTCACTAAGGTCAAGATGTTTATTCCAAATAATTGACACATAACCACGTGTATACCGCCTTATTTTTCTAAAACCAAAACCAAGCAAAAGCTTATATATCTTTAGAATCCCTTCCTCCACATTTTCAACTTGTCTTAACTCTATCTCTACAAAAACTCCCAGTCCAACAACGTCATCGATGACAAATTCATAGTCTTTAGTAGTATAAACTTTCCTCATTTTCTCCACCTTTGTACGATCGGAATATCCTATCCTGTCAAACAATTCCAGTGCCTCCTTACCATCAGACACATCATATTCATATTCATCACAGTAAGAACCCATCTTTCCCTCTTTATCAAGATACCAATCTTTAAAACAAATACTAGCACCCTTCTCTTGAAATCTCACCCGGAGGTATTTCATTGTATCAACGAAGCCCTGCTTATCTTTTGAGACAAATGAATCTTTAGGATTATCAAGATAATATTCAAGATGTTTTTCCTTTCCTTGATATTTTGTATGTCTTTTAAGCCATTTTTTAAATTTTAGAAATTGAGAAGGGGACAACTTGATTTTTATTTCAACTTCTTGCTTCATTTTTATTAATAATTGTGGATAAAATAATAAATTTAGACCTGAACTTCTTCTTTTTCTGTATAAACCCGACCACCCTTCCACTGACCTCGATAGGGAATTGATTTTCCGTCAATCCGATGAAATTCACATTGTGCCCATCGTGAACCAAGTTCTATTTCAAAAGGAACTCCTGATAAATTAATAACTGGAACAGTAAAAGGCCCCTCATATCCAGGATCTGCTTTATATGCTAGAATCATAATTCCATTTGCAAGTAAATTATATCTTGCAATAAATCTCATTACCAAATCCTCAGGTACGTTTACCTCTTCAACCGTTCTAAATTGATAATATTTATTGGGTTCTAGAATAAACCGATCATCTTGACCAGGTATAAACTCTGCTACTTTTTTATATTGGCGTGTTTTTCGCTTAATCTTATGTAAAAATGCTTTTCCGGATGTTTGCATCTCCCAGATCTCACCTATTCTTACATCTATTGCAGCCCCTTCAGGTTCAACCAAACCCTCTCCATCACCAAAATCCCTTTTCGTTATAATCCCGCGTTTTAATATCTCCTCAATTGTAATTATCATAAAAAGTTTAGTAAAAAATAATATATTATTAAACTATTGAAGGATTACTTCAGGACTTTAATAAACCCTTTGTATTATATCTAGCTCGAACCCAAAACTCGTAACTCCTAACTAATAACCTAATTCCTATTTCCTAACTCCTAGCTCCTGCTTCCTAATTTTTATTTCCCAATTGCCTAATATTTGTAATTATAGATATAAAACTTTATTATTTAAAGTTATGCTAAAGAAAAAATCAAAAGTACAAAATCAAAAATTGTTTAAATGGATCTACATAATACTTATTATTATTAGATTTTTTTCAGCTCTTTATATTTTTATTGATCCAATAATTGCGCTTTTTCTTTCATTTTCCCTGGATATGATTGATGGCAGCATTGCTGCAAGAGGAGTTCTTTCGATCAAGCAGTACCAAGCTATTGACAAGGCTTTAGATTTCTTTTGGTATATAATTTCTTGGATCTACTCCTTACTTTACCTCCAACAATTCGCATTTCTTCTTACAATCCTCTTCTTCTACAGATCTATAGGTATGATTATTTACTATACAAATAAATCAAGAAAAACTTTCTTTATCTTCGCAAATTACTATGAAAACTTCCTTATACTAATACTTCTAGGAACTTTTATTAAACCGCTATCCTTCCTGATTCAAGACAATTACTTTTATTTATTTGGCATCATGGCAATAATAGCAAAACTCATACAGGAGTGGATTATTCATATCTCCAAAACATCCATGGCAGAAAAATTTCTTCACATAAAAACAAGATGGAGACAGGAAAAGAAAAAAATTTAACTCCCACCTCCCATCTCACCTTTTAGCTTCTCATACTCTTCGAGACGTTTGTCTGATTGCCCTTTTTGACGATTAATAAAAACTTTATAGATACTGAGATTTACCAGTATTTTAAACAATGTCCACCAACTCTTTTTCTCATATCTTCTAGAAGAAACAAGCACAGAGTAGGGGAGAAGATCAAATTTATAACCATTTTTAATCGCTCTAGTTACAAACTCTGTATCCTCATAATTTTTAAGCTTAATATCAAATCCTTTAAGCCCGTCAAATACAGATTTTTTTATAATTAAAAAACCTCCACTGGCTCCAACAACCTTATTGAAACATCTGATTGTTATTCGATTAATAATTTTTCGAAGATTCGTAATAAATACAATTACCCTCCCCTTAAACTTATTATCAGGAAAATTTTTGTACGAGCAGGATGCAAAATCTAAATTTTTCTTACAAAATGAAACAAGTATCTTTTTGAAAAAATCCGGATCATAAGGCACAGTATCGGCATCCATAAACACCAACAGTTCATATTTTGCAATGAGCGCTCCATTATTTCTTCCAATACCGGGATGGCCACCTTCAATTATAATTGCCCCAAATTCTTCTGCAATTCTTTTAGTATTGTCTCTGGACTCAGCATCGGCAATAATGACTTCTAGGGGCTTTAGGGATTGATTTTGTATTGAAGATAAAAGCCTTGGCAAATATAGCTCTTCATTTAATGTTGGAATTATTACCGAAAATTTCATGCCTGAGTTTATAGTTAATGGTTGAAAGTTTATAGTTATTGTCTAATATCTATTATCTAATGTCTATCGTTTTGGAAAATTGAATATTTATTTTGATCTTGATAATTGGTATTTGAGAATTTACAAAAAGGGGTAGGGGAGTAATTTTAAATTTCCAAGAGTCCCCTATTAAGAATTATTTATTTTAACGGATGATGTTCCCGATGTGTCTTCTCAGCAAAACGATCAGAGGCGTGCACATATCTAGTTGTAGTTTGAAGAGATTCATGACCAAGCAAATGCTGTATTGCGACAGGATTTGCGCCTTGTTCAGCTAAATAAGTAGCAAATCCATGTCTTAAACTGTGAGGAGTTGTGGGAATCATTATTCCAAGTTTTTCTTTATAATTCGATATCATACTTTGCACATACCTCGATGATATTCTGACCGTATCCCTTTCCGGCGACTTCCTTCTTTGACCCCGATAAGGTATAAATAATGCGGGCAACTCATCCTGCCTATCTACAAGGTATCTCTCAAGATTATCAACAGCCCTATCTGTTAAATATACATATCTTTGTTTCTTCCCTTTTCCCAATATGAATAATCTCGTATCTAATATCTTTTTTTTCCCGGGATCTGTCTTTAAATTAATACAATCCAATCTAACGAGCTCGGATATACGCATCCCTGTTGAAAAAAGAAGTTCAAGAATCGCCCGGTTTCTTAGTCTTATTTTTTTCTTTGTTTCAAATATTTCCGGCGCTTCGACAAGCTCAACTAACTCATCAAAATCCGCAACTTGTGTCTCCTTCTTTTCTGTCTTAATTAATTTTATTGCATTTGGAGGAACCGGAACTTCTTGGTCAAGATCTATCAAAAATGCTAAAAAAGATCGTAAAGTTGATAACATACGATTTACACTACGACTATTGAGTCCACTTGACTGGCTTCGGCCGTTTCTAGAACCCTTAGAACTCGATTCTTTGACATCCCCGTCCTGTCCTTCGTTTTCAACATTTTCTTTTATAGTACTCTCATTTCCTATCTTTTTAGATGATTTATTT
>Ga0255426_10165_pt1 | contig 13478 bp, 22 predicted proteins | sample ANMaggSeSYBR02J9_FD_182666 | JGI IMG/M metagenome (GOLD analysis project Ga0255426, IMG submission 182666) | Sediment cell enrichment communities from methane seep in Santa Monica Basin, California, United Staets - ANME aggregate JGI... | ecosystem: Environmental > Aquatic > Marine > Cold seeps >...
GTCATAGGTAAAGGTGGAAAGACCATTCATAGGTTGACTAATGATATGATATATGTATTTAATGTGGATAATCCGCAGATCGATGTGCAGGAAGTAAAAGTACCTGAACTCAATGCTCAGATGATGGCAAACCGATTGGCAAATGCACTGGAAAGAGGCTGGTATTTCAGGAAGGCCGGTCATAATATGCTGAGGCGTATTATGGATGCAGGAGCACTCGGGTGCGAGATCGTTATTTCAGGAAAATTGACAGGACCCAGATCTAAGGTTTCGAAAATAGTAGACGGATATATCAAACATGCAGGTAAACCTGTTGAAGAATTGGTTGATACCGGTTTTGCCACAGCTGTTAAGAAATTAGGTACTATCGGATGTTATGTACGGATCGTTCATCCTGGTACAGAACTACCAGGCAAGTTCTACATGATTGAAACAGAAGCTTCCACCGAACCGGAAGTTAAAGAAGTTAAGGAAGGGATCAAAGAAGTAGTAGAAAAGGCCCCTGAGAAAGAAAAGACCAAAATGAAGAACATCAGACAGGTAGGTAGCATATGGGAACATAAGCATGATGACCTGGACTGGCATCCCATGTCTGTACCTCATTCCATTCCAGTGGTATCTGATGCGCAAAAGACGACATCCACTTCTGATAAGTCAATAGATATAGAAGAAGTAACACAGGCTGTAGAAGTCGAAGAACAATCTGTAGACAAAGAAGAAAAAACAGATATGGAACCAGTAGCAGAAACTGCACATAATAAAACAGTAGAAGACACTGCCAGTAAGTCTGAGGTTCCTGAAGGAGAAAGAGTCCGGGAGCATAATAATGTACAGGAACATAAACATGATAGCTATGATTACTGGCATCCTATCTCACGTGTACATAAAATTGAAGGAGATGATAATTAATGGCTATCCTTCGTGTAGATGAGATCCGAAACATGAGCCGTGAAGAGAGGCTGGATGAGCTGGACAATCTCAATAATGAACTTATTAGGGAACGCGCCATCGCATCAGCAGGTGGTGCTCCTGAAAATCCAGGGCGGATTGGCGAAATACGTAGGACGATCGCAAGGATCAAAACCATTAATAAAGAATTAGGTGAATAAATAGATAGATAAATAGATAGAGGAACATAATGCAAGTATCACCCGGTAATCTAATCCATCATGAGATCATAGGTCTTGAGACAGAAGTAGTAGATAGTTCTAACTTCAGTCAGATAGGGATCAAAGGAAAAGTGATAGATGAAACTAAGAATACACTGAGTATTCAGTTGGATAAAGGGCTTACTAAAATAATTGCGAAATCACATACCCATTTTCTTTTTAATTTACCAACTGGGAGACGTTACCTGCCAGGAAGTAAGATTCAGGTTAAAGTGGATGGAAACCTCTTGCTCTCACAACCAGAAAATCGCATACAAACAAAATTTAAGAAAAGTATTAGACGACGGATAGATTTATAATCAAATATAAGAGGAATTGAAGATGACAAAAGATATAGGACTGGATGTGAAAGCTCCTGATAAAGAGTGTAATGATGTCAATTGTCCGTTCCATGGTAATCTTCCTGTAAGGGGCCAGGTTTTCACCGGTTTAGTAGTCAGCAATAAAATGAGTGCGACAGTAGTAGTAAAGAGAACCTTCGAAAAACTGGTTACCAAATATGAACGATACCAAAAAAGACAGTCAAAATTACATGCTCATAACCCATCATGTATTGATGCAAAGGAGGGTGATATCGTTAAAGTAGCGGAATGCAGACCTCTAAGCAAAACAAAGACATTTGTAGTGGTTGAGGTGGTGTGAATGATCGGAATGAAAGCCAGGATACCTCGATCCTTAAATGCCGGTGCCAGGCTGGAAGTAGCAGATAATACAGGTGCCAGACAGATAGAGATTATTTCTGTAAAGAAATACAGAGGCGTGAAGAATAGAATGCCTAAGGCTGGAATTGGCGATATACTTGTTGTCAGTGTCAAGAAAGGCACACCTGATATGAGAAAACAGATATTGAATGCTGTGGTGATACGGCAAAAAAAAGAATTCAGGCGTCCGGATGGACTTCGGGTTGCTTTTGAAGATAACGCTGCTGTAATCACTGATATCGGGGGCATCCCCAAAGGAACAGAGATCAAAGGCCCGGTAGCAAGAGAAGCTGCTGAGAGGTTTACCAAGATAGCTTCTGCAGCATCTATTATTGTATGAGGTTTAGATAATGAGAGTTATTTCAAAACAACCCAAAAAACAGCGAAAAGCACGTTATAAAGCATCTTTTCATCAACGTCAGAAATTGATGAGTGCTCCTTTGAGTTCTGAACTTAAAGCCAGGTACCATCTCCGGAATATACCTGTTAGGAACGGTGATACTGTTATGGTCATGCGAGGTGACCATACCGGTGTTGAGGGAGTAGTAGAACAGGTAAATTTAAAAAGAGGTACTATAATAGTCGAAGGAGTAAGTGTTGCAAAGTCAGATGGAACTGAAGTGCCAAGACCTGTTTATCCATCCAAAATTATGATCACTAAATTGGTACTCAAGGATGAGATCAGAGAAATTACATTATCACGAGGAGGCGGAGAATAGTGAGCAAGCATCTAAAAAGGATCGCATCACCAAAAAAATGGCCTATTGCAAAGAAAACACATATTTGGGTAACCAGGCCCAATCCAGGTCCACATTCACTTAAACATGCAATCCCATTAGGTATTTTATTTAGGGATATATTAAAATTAACAGATAATATGAGGGAAACAAAACGAGTGCTGAATGAAGGAAATGTGCTTGTTGACGGGATAGTCAGAAAGAATCATAAATTCCCTGTTGGTTTGTTTGATGTCATTCAGATCCCCAAGCAAAAAGTAAACTATAGAATTCTTCTGGACCCGAGTAGTAGATTAATGGTAAATGAACTGGATACACAAGATCCTAAGAAACCGGCTCAGATCCTTAATAAGACCATAATTAGGGGAGGAAAAGTTCAACTGAACCTTCATGATGGTACTAATATCCTTGGCAGTAATGATTATAAGACTAAGGATACGATTATTCTCTCTATACCTGATAAGAGCATTCATAAGCATATAAAATATGAACAGGGAAATCTGGCTCTGGTTATAGGTGGCACACATTCAGGAGAACTTGCAAAGATCAATGAGATCAAGAAAGTACGAAGTGGAAGGAATAATATGGTACTGCTGGAGAAAAAGGATGGTACTATATTCGAGACTATTGAAGATTATGCGTTCGTAGTCGGTACTGATGAACCTGAATTCAATCTAGGAGGTGTCATCAATGAGTAATAATAACGTGATGAGGACTCTTAGAGTAGACAAGATCACTGTCCACATCGGTGTAGGTGAAAGCGGTGAGCATCTCAATAATGCAGAGAATATACTTAATACTATTACAAAACAGACCAGTGTAAGGTCTAAGGCCAAGCGGACACTGCAGACATTTGCTATTAAAAAGAACGAGCCCATCGGATGCAAAGTCACACTCAGGGGTGCTCTGGCTGAAGAATTCATGAGATCCAGTTTAGCTATCAATGAGAACAGAATACGAGAAAGCCAGTTTGATAATACTGGCAATTTCAATTTTGGGATAGAAGAGCATACGGATTTTCCTGGAATGAAGTATGATCCTAATATCGGTATATTCGGGATGGATGTGTCAGTAGCTTTAATCAGACCCGGATACAGAGTATACAGGAGAAAGATCAAACAGTGTAAGATACCTGGGTCCCATAAGGTAACAAAGGAAGATGCAATAGATTTCATTAAAAACTCATACGGCGTGGAGGTAATGACATGAAAAAAGAAACACCGACACAAGAAAGTAAAAAATTCGGTCGTGGAGCCAGTAAATGTAGCAGATGCGGCCGCAAGCAGGGTCTAGTACGTAAATATGGAATTTATTTGTGCAGACAGTGTTTCAGAGAGATTGCACACGAGATGGGTTTTACTAAGTATTCATGAGGTGAGCAATATGGTATTATTAGATCCGCTAGCAGATGCACTTTCAACTATAAAGAATGCAGAGAGTACAGGTAAACCCGGTTGCCTGATAAATCCTGCATCCAAACTAATAGGTAATGTATTGAAAGTCATGCAGGATATGGAATATATAAGAAATTTCGAGTTTATAGATGACGGTAAGTCAGGTATAATAAAGGTAGAACTTTCAGGGAAAATTAATAAATGTGGCGTTATCAAACCCAGATCTTCTGTAGGACACAAGGACTTTGAGAAATGGGAGAAACGATACCTTCCAGCACGTAACTTTGGTGCAATAATTCTTACTACGCCAGACGGTGTGCTGTCTCATTATGATGCTCGGCTTAAGAGTGTGGGTGGACAGTTATTGGCATATGTCTATTGAGGTGTGATCATGGGAAAAGAATTAGAAAAGGTACTTGAAATTCCCGAGGGTATTGAAGTAGTATTGAAGGATAATGATATTTCAGTAAACGGTCCCAATGGAGTAATCCATAGAGAGTTATGGTATCCGGGGATTGTTATAGATCAAAAAGATAATACAATCATTATAAACCTTACTATCAACAGAAAAAAACAACAGGCAATGGCTGGGACTATTGCTTCTCATATCAGGAATATGATAGGTGGTGTAGCCAGTAGTTATATATATTCATTAAAAGTTGTGTATTCACACTTTCCTATCCAGTTAACGGTAGATAGGGATTATCTGAAAATTGGAAATTTCCTGGGTGAGAAGAAACCTAGAAAAGCTAAGATAATAGGCGATACTACTGTAAAGGTTAAAGGAAATGAAGTGGTTGTTGAAGGAATCAATATAGAGCATGTAGGCCAGACTGCGGCTAATATTCAACAGGCAACCAAGATAAAAAGATTTGACCCCCGGGTTTTCCAGGACGGAATATATGTAGTGGAAAAAACGAGAGGATAAGTGATGATAATGGTGGAAGAAACAGAGCAAAATGATACAGAGGTAGTAGAAGTCGAAGAAGAACCAATTGCTATCTCCAGGTTAACGATGGATCAGGGATCACTACGGCTCCTGAAGGTAAGGAAAAGACAAAAGCAAAAAAAACCTGTTTTTTTACAGACTGATCACCATAAAATGAAAAGGCTTAAAAAAACATGGAGGCGTCCGAGAGGACTTCATAACAAGAAGCGTCGATATATCCTTGGTAAAGGTCAGATAGTAAGAGTAGGATTTGGAAGTCCTGTTGCAGTGAAAGGGCTGCATCCGTCCGGATTTATGGATGTGCTTGTATCGCGAGTACAGGATCTGGAAAATATGGATCCGGATACACAGGCCGTACGCATATCCCGTACAGTGGGACAGCGCAAAAGGATTGAAATAATAAAGAAAGCACAGACCCAAGGAATGAAAATATTAAATTCTCCAGTGGAAGAAAGGGGGCTGTAACATGACTGATCTTAAAAACCAGCGGCAAATTGCAGCCAGTGTGTTAAAGGTTGGGGCCAACAGAATATGGATTGATCCTGATAATACAGAAGAGATTTCAAAAGCTATTACTCGAGAGGATATACGGGAACTGATATCTGATAATCTTATTAGTGCAAAACCTGTTAAAGGCATATCCAGGGGACGTGCAAGGAAACTGAATATTAAACGCGCATACGGGCACCGAAAAGGTCATGGATCAAGAAAAGGTACTAAGGGTGCACGTAATCCGAGAAAAAAGCAGTGGATGAAGAAGATACGTTCTCTTCGAAAAAAGCTTCATGAGATGCGATCAGACGGAGCGCTGGATAAGTCTACATATCATAAGATGTACAGAAAGGCTAAAGGCGGAGAATACAGGAATGTGGCCCATATGGAAGCGCATATTGAGTCGATTGCAAACAAGGAGGCCTGAGAATGGCAACAGGACCAAGATATAGAATACCTTTCAGACGTCGAAGAGAAGGCAGGACTAATTATCATCAGCGATTAAGGTTAATTATTTCCAAAAGACCACGTGTCGTGGTACGCAGAAGTCTTCGTCATATGAAGCTCCAATTAGTGACGGCAAAACAACAGGGAGATCATACATGGATACATGCGGATTCCAGTGAACTTGCCAAATATGGATATGATGGTTCCACTGGTAATATTCCAGCGGCATACCTTACTGGTTTAATTTTTGGGCATAAGGCATTGGAAGCAGAGTATGAGAGTGCCATACTGGATATCGGACTGCAGGTCTCATCCAGGGGCGCCCGGGTATATGCAGCATTGAAAGGGATAATTGATTCCGGATTTGATGTACCGCATGATCCTAAGATATTCCCTGATGATGCAAAGATCAGAGGCGAAACTATAAAGGATCATACTGGTAGCGATATACCTGCTATGTTTGAGAAAGCCTTATCGAAGATAAAAGAGGAGTTCGGGGAGGATTAGATTATGGCATATAATTACGAAACAAAATGGGTACCATCAACAAGGCTGGGACACCTGGTAAGTGAAGGAGAAGTGACCTCTATGGATGAGGTCTTAGCATCCGGTCTTCCCTTAAAGGAACCTCAAATAGTGGATACATTATTCACAGAACTAAAGGAAGAAGTACTTGATATTAATATGGTCCAGAGGATGACTGATTCAGGAAGGCGTGTGAAATTCAGGGCTACTGTTGTGGTAGGTAATGAAGACGGGTTCATAGGCATGGGTCAGGGTAAGGATGTACAGGTCGGACCTGCTATAAGAAAAGCTATTGATTCTGCCAAGATCAGTATGGTATCTGTTAAAAGAGGATGTGGCTCCTGGGAATGTGGCTGTGGGACCGAGCATACTGTTCCTTTTGAAGTGGTCGGTAAGATGGGGAGTGTAAAGGTTATATTAAAACCTGCCCCAAGAGGACTTGGACTAGCTGCCGGAGGGACGGCAAAGGTAGTAATGCAGTTAGCAGGTATCAAGGATGTTTGGACCAGGACAGAAGGTCAGACCAGGACTACATTAAATTTTGCAAAAGCTACCTATGAAGCATTGAAACAGACAGCTATAGTACGTACTATGGAGGAAAAATGATGTATGCGGTAGTAAGGCTTAGATCAGTGGTCAATACAAGACCGCAGATCAAAGATACATTGAAAATGCTAAGACTGAACAGGAATAATCACTGTGCAGTGCTGGAAGAGAATCCTCATAATAAAGGTATGATACAAAAGGTTAAGGACTATGTGGCATGGGGAATTATTTCTCCTGAAATTCTGGGACAGATGATGCACAACCGGGGCGAGCTGGTTGGAGGCATTCAATTGACAGATGATTATGTTAAAGAGTACACTTCCTTTGATGATATCGATGCTCTGGCACAGGCTGTGTGCTCAGGAGATGTATCACTTAAGGACGTACCACAATTGAAACCTTTATTCAGGCTTCATCCTCCCAGAAAAGGGCATAAAGGTATTAAAAAGACAGTACCTGAGGGAGGTACACTGGGATATCATGGAGACGGAATAAATGCACTGCTTCATAAAATGAGGTGAACCTGAATGAAAAAGAATGTAACAAAATTTAGAGGGTCCCGGACGTGCGGAGGCGGCACGCATAAGAACCGCCGTGGTGCCGGAAGTCGTGGAGGTCACGGCAATGCAGGTAATGATAAGCACCATTTCGTACGTAATTTCCTGCAAGGCTATACTTTTGGAAAGCATGGGTTCAAACGTCCCCAAAAGGTCATATCGGGTCAGTCCATTGTAAATTTGGGTGAACTGGATGAAATGGCCCAACAGCTTGTACTGGATGGAGAAGCACAAAAAGAAGGTGATGTGTATCATATAAACCTGGCAGAACTGGAGTACCCGATTGATAAATTGCTGGGTACAGGTAGAGTCACAAAATCCATGGTCATTACTGTTGCGGATTGTAGTAACAGGGCCAGATCCAGGATAGAAGAAGCAGGTGGACGAATTGAAGATTATTTTCCGCAGGAACCGGAACAAGTAGAACAAATAGAACAAATAGAACAAGTATCGGAATCTGCTCAGGAACAATAATAATAAATTGTTAGTGCACAATAATACTATAATACTTTAGTACTAATATAACTACAATACTTATTACTAATATAATAATACTATTAAGACCAGGGGTATGTAATGACTTTTAAGGATACTATTGAGACGTACTTGAAAAAATTGCCAGCTGTGGCCAGACCGGAAGGGCATGTACATTTTAAGACCAAACTGACCTGGACCATTGGGATATTATTGCTGTATTTTACGCTATCCAATGTTCCGCTTTTTGGTATGTCTGCAGAATCTGTTGATCTGTTTGAACAATACCGGGCATTCTTTGCCGGGGCTTCAGGATCTATTTTATTACTGGGTATAGGACCTATTGTTACTGCATCTATTGTGCTGCAATTGCTGGTGGGTTCTGACGTAATAAAGATGGATATGTCAAATCCGCAGGATCAGGCTATCTTTCAGGGAGCACAAAAACTACTTGTTTTTGTGATGATAGTACTGGAAAGTCTTCCGCAATTGCTGGGTGGATACATCATGCCTGATGCAAGTCTGTCAGAGATGATGGCTGCATCTTTGAATCTCACATCCGGTGGCGGGGAATACATGGTACTTTTTATTATTTTTATTCAGATATTTATAGGCGGTACCCTTATACTGTTCATGGATGAGATCGTTTCCAAATGGGGTATAGGTTCAGGTGTAGGGCTATTCATTGTTGCAGGTGTATCCCAGTCCATAGTGACCGGGTTGTTCAGTATTGCCCGTCCGGAAGGACCTGGCAGTACTCCGGTTGGTTTGATCCCTAAATGGATTTTTTTCATTACAGATGTCGGATTGAATAATATATTCGGTGATAATGCTCTTTATAATGTGTTCATCGAAGGGAGCATCCTTGCACTGATCAGTACTGTTTTGATCTTTTTGATGGTTGTCTATGTAGAATCTACCAGGATCGAGATCCCGCTTGCCCACAGTGCAGTGCGTGGTGCAAGAGGACGGTTCCCTGTTAAACTTATCTATGCCAGCGTACTGCCAATGATACTGGTCAGGGCGTTGCAGGCAAATATCCAGATGGTAGGTATGTTGCTGTATGGAAGAGGGATCACTATTTTGGGTGAGTTTCGAGGGAGTGATCCGGTTAGTGGTCTGATGTATTATATCTCACCTATTCATGGACCGTATGACTGGATACCCAGTCTTGTGACTCAAAAATTCGTAGATATAAATGCCCAGTATGGTGAGGCTTTAGGAGTAGTAGATGTACCGGCTATCTGGCAAATATTACTGCATGTGGGTTTGGATGCTTCTATGCTTATCATCGGAGGGATAATTTTTGCATTGTTCTGGGTAGAGACTACTGGTATGAACGCAAAGAGTACTGCCCAGAAGATCTTCCAGTCAGGTATGCAAATACCAGGTTTCAGGAGAAATGTGGATAGTATTGAGCGGGTCATGATCAGGTATATTCCACGTGTTACTATTATAGGTGGAGCATTTATCGGTATTTTAACATTAGTCGCCAGTCTGATGGGTACGCTGGGAGGAGCAGGAGGTACCGGATTGCTGCTGACAGTGAGTATTGTATACAGGTTGTATGAAGATCTGGCTTCTGAGCAGATGATGGAGATGCATCCGATGATGCGCCAGTTCCTCGGAGGTACATAGTAAATATGGTAAATTTAGTATTGCTGGGTGCACCTGGTGCAGGAAAAGGTACTCAAGCCAAGATGCTGTGTGAAGAATACCGGATTGTACACATCTCCACAGGTGATATCCTGAGGGAGAATGTAAAAAAAAACACACAACTTGGGTATAAAGCTAAGGAATATATGGATAGAGGTGAACTTGTTCCTGATAGTGTATTGATAGGTATTATCAGGGATAGGCTCTTGAAATCCGATACTGATAAAGGGTTCTTATTAGACGGATACCCCAGGACCGTTGTGCAGGCCGGGGCTTTGCAAGAGATATTGAGTGAGATCAATAAGGATCTTGATGTAGTGATCGATATCGAAGTGCCAGATGATGAGCTTATAGAAAGACTGGCAGGTCGAAGGATGTGCAGGTGTGGTGCCAGCTATCATATGGTATTTAATCCACCTAAAGTAAATGGGATATGTGACATATGCTCGGATGAGCTTTACCATCGGGATGATGATACCCAGGCTGCAGTTAAGACACGACTGGCTGCCTATTACAAGCAAACTCATCCTCTTATTGATTATTACAATGAAAAAGGACTGGTTCGGACTGTGAGTGGAAGTGGTGGAATTGAGGATATTTTCCAGCATATCAAGACAGTTATAAATATGATAATGGAGTAGATTCCGATATGCCAGATGTAGATATTAAAAAAATTGCAGATAGGTTAGCATTAGGGCTTGGTATAGCATTAATGCTCGGAATTATGTTAGGAGAGGGTTATAGAACTCAATTAGGTATGGGAGTAGGGTTCCTGTTAGGACCGTTGCCTGATATATTACCATTTCATGTAATGCTTTTTATTATGGCTGCTATTACCGGACTTTATGCGTCATTGATCCAGAAATATACTATGGACTGGGAGCTGATGCGGCATGTGCAAGACCGGATGAAGAACTTCCAAAAAGAATACAAGGAAGCCCAGATTGCTGATAATCAGTCAAAGCTTAAGAAACTGGAAGCTGAGCGTTCTGAAATGATGAGTGACCAGATGAAGATGACAAAGCAGCAGTTCAAGCCTATGATCTATATCAGTATTATCTCACTACCGCTGTTCATGTGGGCATATTTTTTTATTAATCAACAATCTGATCTTGGAATATTATCTGAGATGGTGTTTCCGTTCTGGGGTGAGAAAGCAATGGACGATTTTGTTATAGGCCCCATTCAGTACTGGATATTCTGGTATTTTATCTGTAGTCTACCTGTCAGCCAGGTAATCAGGAAAAGCCTGAATATTGGCGGCGCTTAAATATGATCGTTACAGTAAGCGGACCACCCGGGAGTGGGACAAGTACACTTTCGAGTGTTGTTGCTGATTATTTTAAACTAACTTATATTTCATCAGGTGACATGTTTCGTGCAATGGCAAAAGAAAGAGGTGTCAGTCTTGAAGAGTTCGGATATATGGCACAGGCTGATCCTGCGATTGATAAACAGATCGATGAGCATCAGGTAGAGGTTTCAAAAAATGGCGATGATCTTTTATTCGAAGGCAGGCTTTCAGGCAGGTTCATTGATGCTGACCTGAAGATCATGCTTAAAACAGATATAAAGGTAAGAGCCAGACGGATATCACAGCGAGAGAATATCTCTCTTGAGCAAGCCATGCAGGAGACACTGACCCGTCAGGAGAGTGAAGCAAAACGATATCGTGAATTTTATAATATCGATATTTCAGATCTATCACCGTATGACCTGGTGATAGAATCCAGTGTATGGAATCCTGAGGCAACTGCACAACTTACTATTACTGCTATAGGATCTATGAAGAAAAAGGGACTGAGGGATTAGATTGACAAATAGATTACCTCAATACGTGTCCCGTGAACTTATAGAGAAAACTGAAGCTATTACAGATCCTGACTACGGTTATTTACCTAACCGGCGTCCTATAAGGGAGTATATTAACCTGGGTGTCATTAACCTGGATAAACCATCCGGACCTACCAGTCATGAAGTTGTGTCATGGGTGAAAAAGATCCTGAATATTCCAAAAGCCGGTCACGGTGGGACACTTGATCCTAAAGTAACCGGACTACTACCTGTTATGTTAGGAGATGCTACTAAATCAGTAGGGTCATTAATGAAAGCAGGTAAAGAATATATATGTTTAATGAGATTACATTCTATTGTAAAGAAGACTGCTATTGAAAGGATCGCCAGTGAGTTCACAGGTCCAATCTACCAGCGTCCTCCTGTAAAGTCTGCAATAAAGCGCGAGCTCAGGATACGGACTATCTATTACCTGGATATTATGGAGATAGAGGGCAGTAGTGTACTGATGCGTGTAGGATGCGAATCCGGTACTTATATCAGAAAGTTATGCCATGATATGGGTGCAGCGCTGGGTACGGGTGCTCATATGCAGGAGTTGCGTCGTACTAGAAGCGGACCTTTTAAGGAAGATGATAGTTTAATTACACTATTCGACTTAAAAGATGCAGTGGTAATGTGTCAGGAATCAGGCAAGGAAAGTGAACTGCGGCGTGTGATCCAGCCCATGGAGATGGGTCTGGTGCATCTGCCCCGTATTATTATACGGGACAATGCTGTGGATGCGATCTGTCATGGTGCATCTCTGGCAGTGCCAGGTATAGTGAAGATAGATACTGACATACAACCTGATGATACTGTACTGGTCATGAGTTTAAAGGGCGAGGCAGTGGCATTGGCACAAGCGCTTATGGATACTGATTGCGTACTTAATACTGATACGGGTCTTGCTGCCCAGTCCAAACGGGTATTGATGCGTGAAGGCACGTATCCAAAGGGCTGGCTAGCGAAAAAGGATACCAATTTGCCGAGGTAGTCTAGCGGTATGGCGCAAGCCTGGAAAGCTTGTGGGGCTTAAGCCCCTCGGGAGTTCGAATCTCCCCCTCGGCGTAATTTTGATTATCTGAGTGTTAGCAAAGATTTAGTTCTTATTTTCTTTAATTGGTAAGGAAATCGATATGCATCATTTACTGAAATTCTATGGTATCCATCGGGAGTTTGTGGTAAGGTTCTATATATTTGGTGCAAAATTCACAAAACTACCAATTATAGGAAGAATTGTGAGGGCCTTGTTAAATTGGTTTGCTGTAAGTCAGCATTCAGCTCTTGTTCTAACTGGAGAGGAGGCAAAGATGGTTATTGATAGGGCACAAAATATTGCTGTGGGTGATTGTACGTGCAGAAAGGTCTTTGGTAATTGTGACAATCCGATCAGGACAGATCTGGTTGTTGGGGCAGGTTATGATTTTTTTACTAAATTTGAAAGTGATGAATTTACACAAATAAGTAAAGATGAGGCTAAGGATATAATTGATGAGTGTAGTGCCAGAAATTTGGTTCAGTGCATTATACAATGCAGAGGGAAATATTATGCAATATGTAATTGCTGTACTTGTTGCTGTGTTCCTTTGAGGTTAAATAGGGTTTATGGGGTTAAAAAAGTGTGGGTAAGAGATAAGAGTGCTGTTGATGTTCTGCTTGATGAATTAATAGGACAATCAGGGGGTTGATTAGTATTCACTTCAAAAAGTATGGTATTTTAACATTTGTGATCGGTTAAGGAATGTTATTCCGTGTTTACATTATCTGCCACAGAGTGCAAAGAGGACACAGAGAGGAAATACTCTGTGAGTTTAAGTGTTCTCTGTGAGCTTAAGTGTTCTCTGTGGCTATCATTTTTGCCATCTGATTTGTAGTGGATACATCTGGTCAGTCATATTTTGTATAATGGGCATATCTTTAGATATTGATATTGAGAAAAAATAAAAAAATATTTAAATTGGGAAGACAAGTAAAGATATAAGAGACCATAAATAT
>Ga0255426_10167_pt1 | contig 13365 bp, 16 predicted proteins | sample ANMaggSeSYBR02J9_FD_182666 | JGI IMG/M metagenome (GOLD analysis project Ga0255426, IMG submission 182666) | Sediment cell enrichment communities from methane seep in Santa Monica Basin, California, United Staets - ANME aggregate JGI... | ecosystem: Environmental > Aquatic > Marine > Cold seeps >...
TTAAAGGAAGAGAAGCGGATCCGGGACAAGGATAAAGTGTACAGGATAGATACGGAACTAGATCAGATCATGACCTGCTTTAAAATGTCATTTGTCAATTTATGCAGTCTGTTTTTGGCAAAATGTATGGATCATGAAAAATTTGAATTGCAGACGCTATTCGAATCGATTTTCCAGCTCAATGGCGAAGCTTTTATTACCAATGAGGAGAAAAGAATTGAACTGGAGATGAATCCAAAAGAACCGGAGTTAATGGATAAACTTAACAAAGGTCTTCGCATATTGAACACAATGAATATCCACGATTCTGATGGACACTCTATAAGATTTAACTTGTAGATTGTTTTGTCTCAGTTAGGTTAGTATCAAAATCCGGATACCCGTAAGTCATGTATTATGAAAAAAAAACGTTGGGATAAAATAGGATTTATATGGCAAGAGAATTTACTAAAAAAGATATTAATATCTTCAACAAACTGGCTCCTGAACTAAAAGGCAACTTAATCTCTCCACAGGGACATCAATATCTTTTTATCCTGCGGCCTGTATCACATAGAATAGCCACATCCAGCGAAGATTTCAAGCACAGGATAGAGAGGCTAACTGATGAAGAACTGGAGTATCTGGTGGATCTGGCTCTGGAAGCAAAGGAGGATATCAGAGGTCTGGATGAGGAAGATATGTATGCATTCATAGAAGTAATTGATAAAAGGATCCCTGATATGTCATCTCAGCTTAAGGAATTTTTGGGTCTTTTTTGATTTAAAATATCTTTACTATATGGCTATTTGTTTCCATCGGTCCTTTGATACGTGTTTACGATACAACATAAATCATCCATACGCACCCCTGAATTGAATCGACCGTATGAGATCAGTTCTGGATATGATACCTACCATTTTCCCATGGTCTATAACGATCAATCGACCCACATTGTTGGACATGATGAGCTTGAAGGCATCGAAGGCATCTGCATCCGGTTCGATTGAGATCACTTCGTCTGCCATAACATCTTTGACCCTGATAGTACCTCGCTCTGATTCAGGTATCCTGCGTAGATCCGAGAATGTTATTACTCCAAGCACAGGAGAGGTGTGATTTTGCTGAACAGGATAGCCCATATGCTTGGTCTTAAACATTGTATCGACCAGCTGGTCAAGTGTCCAGTCAGGAGGTACATAGATCACATCCGGAAGACCGCTCATCACGTCCTTGACCAAAACACCTTCCAGTGTTACCGAGATAACCGCTGCTTCCTCCTCGCCCGCTGCACCATAGTATAGGAAGAAAGCTATGAGCAGTAGAAATAGATTGAATGTGAAGAGACCAAGGATTCCCATGATAATTGCAAAACTTTTCCCTACTGCAACCGCCATTCTGGTAGCATCGATATATGGCATATTCATGGCAAGCATAGCACGGAATATCCTTCCGCCGTCCATGGGAAACGCAGGGATAAGATTGAAGATACCAACTATTATGTTGTAATATGCAATTATACTAATTGACATGAAAAAAGCGTTCTCAAATGTCCCTGCGACTTCACTTACCTGGTAAAAGATAATGTAGATGGCATAAGCAAGGATGCCAATACCCAGGCTGAAGGCTGGACCTGCGACTGAGATCATTGCTTCTTTTCGCGGCTCCTTTGGAATATCCTCCATCTGAGCCACACCGCCGATGATAAACAGGGTTATACTTTTTATTTTTATTCCATAGCTCTGTGCTACGATTGAGTGGCTGAGCTCATGGAAGAGTAATGTCAAAAAGAAAAGAACAGACGTAATCGAGCTAAACAGATATTTTAACCATATCGGAACATCAGCCTTTCCAAAACCAAAAGCCATGCCTAATACTTCAAAAGTGTGGTCTGCAAATAGCCAGATGAAGAATATTAGTATTACCAGAAATGATACATGCAACCGAATGGGTATCCTGCGAATACTGCCAATCTGGTAGGACCAATTCATCTTGTTCTCTCCCTGGGTTTTGTTCTCTCTCGATAGCGAGCCGCTGATATTCTCTGTTTTAACGGTTCCAGGAACATCGTAGCGTAATATTGATAACTATTTTATACTGATATAATATTATCGATTGCCCGGTTGAAACTTAACAGGAGGTCTGTGAACGATTAAAATATCGATTTAATTATACAAAATTGGAATAGCACGGCACTGTCCTAAAAACCAGTTATTTCAATAGAGGATTATTTGAATCGATAATTACATAGACACGGATACATTCAACTCCTGCGGAGTTGAATGCCTGCAACGCCTAAGGGGCGTGCAGGTAACACAGATACACTCACCTCCTGCGGAGTTGAGTGCCTGCTACGCCTGAAGGGCGTGCAGGTTACACGGATTTAAGGTTGTTGTGGTCGATATCACAAGATTTTTTTGAGTTTGTGATAGAAGGTATTTGATCAAAATCAAATCTGTGTAAATCCGTGTAAATCCGTGTCTGAAAAATAACTGGGAAATGGTACAGTGCCGAATAGCACAAGTAATAATAAAAATTGAGATAATAATATTAACCGAACCTAAATTTCAATCCAGGTATCAGAATGAATTAATTAAGATCTTCAACATGCCTCTTTATAACATTCTCAATCTCTTTGATCTGCTCAAGTACTGTAACACCCTGCATCCGCTTTAATCGATTTGAATTCTCTATATCCACATCCCTCATATATAAAGTCAATTGCTTACCATCCGGAAGTATAGTGGAGATACTACCCTCATACTGATCAGCTGGATATAAATAGATCGGTAATCTTGCTTTTGATGCCTGGGATACAGCATTTGTCAGCAGGGAGTCTGCAATTCCATAAGCGATCTTTGCTGTGGTATTCGCACTCATCGGGCATAGAAGGAACAGATCGAATTTACCCATCTGCATCTCCCCTGCGATGAATGGAGAATTAGCTCCAACCTCAACCTTTGATTTTGGAAACTTCTTTTTCAGATCATGCCACAACTTGTACCATTTCATCACAAGTTCACCATTCTTTGAGAGATATACCTTAACATCCAGATCATATTGATCTGAGAGATCTTTCATGATCGTGAAGGTCTCCTCTATCTGGTCGCCGCAACCTGTGATCCCCCATGCGATCCTTAGCATTTATATCATTTCACTCCTTTATCATTTCTGCAACTGTTATTAAGCGCTTGATCGTCCTGTGCATACTCCTGATACCATCAGCATCCTCGCTGACACCCCTGGCACCTTTATCCTTTGACCAGAACGTACCACCTAAATTTGCACCGAACGAACCTCCGCCGACAGGTATCATCTCACTGATCACATAGAAATCCAGGATCGACCTGATCGCAAGCTCCTGCCCGCCGACCCGATCTCCGCCGACGGCAGCCGCTGCTCCGACTTTATTCCGGAGTGCAGCCGGATCACTTGCCACCAGTGCACGGCACCGATCAAGCATTGTCTTGGTCTGGCCACTTAATGTCCCCTGATATACAGGAGTCCCGATCAGTACGCAATCTGCCCACTGGAGTTTTTCATAAATTTGCTCCATATCATCCTTTTGGATACATCCTTCTTTTTTTCGGACGCAGAAGTCGCAGTGTTTGCAAAAGCCGATCTTCTTATTGTGCAGGGATATATATTCAGTGCTTGCGCCATATTTTTGAGCGGCGTGATCAAGTGCATCACGTACTATATAATCAGTGGATGCAAGTCTCGGACTTCCTGAGATGCCCAGTACATTGATAATTGTTTTGTTCATATTTTTTACTTTTTGATCTTTTCTGCCAGATCTTTGCCCAGCCGATTGCATTCCTTGATATCCTTTTCATTTGGTTTATACTGAACTCTCAGTACCGGGTCCAGTACATTTATTCCACCCTTTCGCATTTTTTCAGCGATCATTGTGGGGGCTTCACCGCTCCATCCATACGAGCCAAAGGCAGCTCCGTCTTTTCCTTTCACTCCATCCCCTACCATCTCATCTACGAATTTCTCTATAGGAGGAAGCATAGTATAATGAAATGTAGATGACCCAATGGCTATGGCATCATAATCCGCAGCCTCTTCGGGTTTCCAGTCATAGAAACTCTTCACCTCTACATCCACATTCCTTGATGTGGCACCATCTGCAATGGCTTCAGCCATTGATTTAGTATTGCCTGTTGTACTTAGATATATTACTGCAAGTTTTGGCATTTTACTCACCTTTTATTAATATTTTATTCATTGATCTTCTCTGCAATTTGTTTTCCCAATTTTTTACATTCTTCAATACCTTCACTGGAAGGCTGGCGTTTAATTCTTAGATTTGGATTAATAACATCCATCCCGTAGTCCTCCAGCAATTTACTTATTTCATTAGCTGCTTCTCCGCTCCAGCCGTATGATCCGAAAGCGGCTCCGACCTTTCCTTTAAGAGGTTGGTCTGCCATTGTCTTCACATATTTGATAACACCTGGCATGGCTGCTTTAATATATGTAGCAGAACCTATAGCTATTGCATCTGCATTTTCAATATCATCCGGTGTGGCCGTATCCACTTTATTAATGGTTACTTCCACTCCTGCATCCTTTGCTCCTTCTTCAATAGCCTTTGCCATTCTGCCAGTATTACCACTGCCTGTGCCGTATATTATTGTCAGTTTTGGCATTTATTATCCCTCAGTCTATCTTCTTAAACATATCTCCTGGTGCATTACAGATAGGACATCTATCAAGCGGGCTGTTTTCTACCGTATTACCACATATCTGGCAAACGTAATATTCAACTTGCTTGTTTTGTCCGAGGTTATCCAGCGCATCTTTGTAAAGACCGGCATGGATCTCTTCAACCTTGTTAGCTACGTCAAAACTTACGATTATAGCATCTGATGCCTTTTCTTCGTTTGCCTGTTTAATAAAGTTCGGATACATCTCCTTATACTCTGCATTCTCTCCTTCGATCGCAGTTTTAAGGTTATCAGCAGTACTGCCTATTGCATCCATTACCTGCAAGTGGTTCAGTGCATGTACGGTCTCGGCTGCTGCCACTGCTCTGAATAGTTTTGCTACTGAAGTGAACCCTTCCTGATCAGCTTTTTGGGCAAAAGCAAGATATTTTCTATTGGCCTGTGATTCTCCGGCAAAAGCCTCTTTCAGGTTATTTTGTGTTGTCATGTGATCACTTTATATTTCTATACAGTTTTGCCATACGCCATGGACATTACAATAAGAAAGCACACAGAATGCCTTGAATTGATCAACAGGTACTTGAAATCTGATATTCGGATTGGTGAATCCGGGAGCGAAAGCTGCTCTGCCAAGATCAACTATTTGTCCATCCTGCTTCACACCGAAAAGTTCGATCCATGCAATGTGATGCTCTATAGTATTTGGATGTTGCGCTTCCTTACCTACGAATACACGCACAACATCCACATCACTTTTTCCGCGTCCTTTACCAATTTCGATAACAGGGAGATGCTTCTCCTTACCTTCAGCTTCGATACTTTTTAATATTTCTCCAAATTTCATTAATCCCATCTCTTGTTAATTATTAATAGGTATAGATTACTTAATATAATAAAAGGTTTGCTATTACCGATTTATAGTATCATTAGGCATTGAGTATGCGAATATCGTTAAAATTTATACAGTTATAGACGATAAGCGCATGATACTAGGAACAAAATCCACGTATATGCTCGGATTTTATTGACTGAGGCTCTCGGAAGAGCCGAAGATTAGAAGATTTGTAAAATCTTCGTGAGGCTCTTAAAAGAGCCGAAGGTTAGAAGATTCGTAGAATCTTCGTTTGAAGGTTAGAAGATTCGTAGAATCTTCGCTTGAAGCTTCGAAGAAGCTGAAGGAAGCCATCATTGTGTGATAGCAATAGCTACTTAGAATTTGTCCCCCCATACCGCCGCACATGCTCCCATGCATCATGATATTCCGGATACTTCTCGAAATTCTTATATATCGAAATATCTTTACTCCTGAAATGTACTCTATCCATTCCCACCGGACACACCTTGATACAAATACCGCAAGGCGATATAAATTGGCTAAGTAATTTCTTGCTATATCTGGCACACAAATCCTTGCGTATGATCCCTGATGGATAATCATCTGTATTGATTGCACCTACGGGACAGCTCTTTACACAGTTCATGCATCTGGTACATAGATCCTCTTTTAAAAGTGGATCCTGGGGTATTTTAGCTGAAGTGAAGACAGACGTGAACCGGACCCTCGGCCCGTATTCTTTTGTAAGTAATGTGTTATTTACTCCAAAACTTCCAAGACCGGCAAGGTAAGCTGCATGCTTATGGGAGAAAAATGCAGTTGGTCTTTCGATCAGCACATTGATATCCCCATAACCATCCCTGGGAACAAATATTGAAGGATATCCCTTCATGTTTAAAAAACCGGATAGTAAGTACCCATACTGATCAAGCAGGATATTGATAGTGCGGTAAAGTTCATGGTAATAGATAGACGGACTGGTTTCAATAATAGGAAGAGTGACAGGCAGGCCAATGACGATAACAGAAGCTGCGTCTGGAAAAATATGCTGGGGATAAAATGGTTCAGGTATCCATGGCTCAAATAAGGGTAGAGTCCAACGCTCAACAGATGCTATTCCTACTATAGGTATATCCAGTTGAGCACATTTATTCAGGATTTCATCTTTAAGGGAGTCATTCATCTAATTAGATCAATGGTAATCCAGGTTTAAGGGTTTTACTGAAAGGGACATATTTTCTCTATTCGCTTGCTCCGGGAGATGTAAAAACTCTTGCTGAGAGTTCTTTATCTACCATGAGCAATCCACTGCCGTCTTTTCCGACAAGTCTCAACCTGGATAGAATCTCATTATCATTACCTTCCTCTTCTATCTGTTCGGTAACAAACCACTGGAGAAAGATGTTCGTAGCATGATCCTTCTCTAAAATCGCAAGATCAACAAGATCATTGATGGATTTTGTGACAAACTGCTCATGTTTCAATGTCTTTTCGAACATATCCTGAGTCGAATCAAATTCAGTGGCAGGTTTGTCAATTGCCTCGAGTTTTACCTGTCCACCTTGATCGTTAATGTAGTCATAGATCTTCATTGCATGGGCCATCTCTTCCTGATACTGAACCATAAACCAGTTGGCAAAACCTTTAAGCCCGCTATATGAACTATAAGCAGACATGGACATGTATAAATATGCTGAATAGATTTCTTTGTTTAACTGATTATTCAGCGCATCCGTCATCTTTTCACTTAGCATAGTATTACCTCTTTTGCATTTCCATTTATAGAGATCATCTTATCGATTATATATCTTGTGGTGAAATAAAATCAACATCAATAGATGATATATCACGAATAAATAGTATAAACCCATATATCAGAACGAATACCGCACCAAAACATTTTAATATCGTGTATCATATGATTTATTAATCAGTGGAAATATAGGAGGATATATTATGAAATCATATGAATGTACAGCATGTGAGTATATATACAATCCGGAAGAAGGAGATCCGGACAATGGAATTGCTCCTGAAACCGCATTTGAGGATCTTCCGGATGATTGGGTCTGTCCATCATGTGGCGTGGACAAGGAGTTCTTCGAACCAATAGATTAGGATTAGGAGGCATTTAACAATGGATGAAGGAACCACCAAAGAACAGGCAAGTCCGATGCTCCAATTAGGTGATAGAGCACCGGATTTCAAAGCAGTGACAACACACGGACCAATTAGTTTATCTGATTATAATGGACAGTGGCTTATACTCTTCTCACATCCGGCAGACTTCACACCTGTCTGTACCACTGAGTTTATGGGTTTTGCAAAGTTATACCCTGAACTCGAAAAGCGTAATGTCAAACTATTGGGCCTAAGCGTTGATAGCGTCCATTCACATATCGCATGGGTGCGCAACATCAAAGAGAAGATGGATGTAGATATTCCATTTCCTGTAATAGCAGACATCGGTATGAATGTTGGGAAATTATACAGTATGATCCATCCCGGACAGAGCGCTACTGCTGCAGTGCGGTGTGTCTTTGTAATAGATCCGGATCAGATCCTGAGAGCTATGATCTATTATCCACTTTCAACCGGACGAAATATGGATGAGATCCTCAGGCTTATTGATGCCTTACAGGCAGCAGATACGCACGGGATAGCAACTCCGGCAGACTGGAGGCCAGGGGATGCGGCCATTGTACCACCACCTGCAACACAGCAAGAAGCACAGAAACGATTAAATGAAGGTTATGACTGTAAGGACTGGTATTTCTGTAAAAAGGATATATAGGTGAAACATGCTCGAAATAAAAGAATTGGATCTTGAGGTTGATGGGAGACCTGTACTGAAAGACTTAAACCTCACAATCGAAGAAGGCGAATCCCACGTACTTCTTGGTCCGAACGGATCAGGAAAAACATCCCTCTTACTTGGAATACTTGGATTTCCAAAATACCAGGTGACAGGTGGCAACATAATATTTAAAGGAAAGGACATCACCGGTCTTTCAACTGCTGAGCGAGTAAAACTTGGGATGGGTATCGCATTCCAGCACCCACCTGTAATACGCGGAATAAGGCTGGGTGAAATGGTGAATCTCTGTAGAGGCGATAAAACCCAACAGATAAGCGAGCAAACACGCATTCTTGCAAAAAAGCTGCATTTTTCAGATGAATTCCTGGAAAGAGATGTGAATGCAGGTTTTTCAGGAGGCGAGATCAAACGGTCTGAAATAATGCAGTTAATGGCACAAGACCCGGATTTCGTGATGCTTGATGAACCTGATTCCGGAGTTGACATTGAGAATATGGAACTGATCGGAAATATGATCGGTGAACTGCTGCATAGAAAGATACAACCAAGTAAACGAACCGCATCCGGACTGATCATCACACATCTTGCAACCATTACTGACTACATAGAGGTTGACTGGGCACATGTTATGCTCGATGGTATGATCGCATGTTCCGGAAGCCCGGATAGGATCATTAGCGAAGTTATGAAAGGAGGCTACGAGAAATGCGTAAGGGAATGCCAGACGACAATGGACCGGAAATAGAGAAATACACCTTAAAGGCAGAAAAACATGACACAAAAGACCTGCCTGAGATAGAAGATAAATATAAACAGGCCTTCTTAAACGTCGGGTATGATCCGAAAGGGGCAGAACGCTCGGGATCATTTTTACAAGTTGATCATTCTGTTCTATGCTCGAAGGTTGTACAGGAAGGTGTTGAGATCATGAGCACTACTGATGCCATTGAGAAATATTCGTGGCTCTCTGACTACTGGTGGCATGCAGTTGCTCCAGAGAAGGATGTATATACGCAGCAGGTTGATCGTAAACAGACACATGGATACTTTTTACGAACACTTCCCGGAGTCAGGACCACTTATCCACTGCAGTCATGCCTGTTTACCGAACAGGATGGATTATCACAGAATGTGCATAACATTGTCATTGCCGAGGAGGGGTCTGAGTTGCATATCATCACAGGCTGCTCGGTTGCCGAAAAGGTCAAATCTGCGTTGCACCTCGGTGTCTCGGAATTCTATGTCAAGAAGAATGCAAAGATCACATTTACTATGATACATAACTGGGCACCTGAGGTAGAGGTACGTCCGAGAAGCGGCACCATTATCGAAGAGAACGGTGTGTTTATCAGCAATTATGTTTGTCTGGACCAGGTTAAAGATTTGCAAATGTATCCGGTCACATATTGTGGAAAAAATGCAAGAGCAACTTCACAGAGTATTATCTATGCATCAAAAGATTCAAAGATCGACATTGGTTCAAAAATGGTGCTACAGGGTGAGAATAGCAGAGCAGAGATCATTTCACGTACGGTTGCACAGGATGATGCAGATGTGACAGCTCGCGGTATTCTTACCGGGTCAGCTGCGAATGTGAAGGGACATCTTGAATGCATAGGATTAATGCTCTCTGATACGGCACGGATTTATTCTGTACCTGAACTTGAAGCGACTGTTAAAGATGCTGAACTCTCGCACGAAGCAGCAGTCGGACGCATATCAGAGGAAGAGATTGCATACCTTACAGCACGTGGTCTGTCAGAAGAGGAAGCTGCGGGTGCGATCGTCCGCGGATTTTTGAATGTTGATATTGAAGGATTACCGGCAGCTCTTGGTGAACAGGTACGTCAGATGATCAGGATGAGCGCTGAGTCGCTTGAGTGAAGATTTTTTTTATTTTATTTTTATATAACTATCATGACCTTCCAAAGTCATCTTCCAGACGTTCAATATCATCTTCACCGAAATAATCTCCTTGCTGGACCTCAATAAAGACAAGATTATCCGTATCCCTGTTAGTCATGCGGTGAGACGCACTCTTTGGTATATCAATGGATTCTCCTGCCATAAGAGGATGCTCTTTATCATTCAGTGTTACTACACCTGTTCCACTGACAACCAGCCAGTGCTCATTTCTACGTTTGTGACGCTGGAGAGATAATCTCTTATCAGGAAATACTGTGATACGCTTCACCTTATGATCAGCCTGGTCAGACAGTACTTCATAAAAACCCCATGGACGGTGGTCTTCTCGTTTGCATCCTGATATGATCGATTCATATACAGCTATATAATCATCTACCATACGCTCAACAGAAAAACGTGTTTGCGCAATCTCACGACATCTTTTACGTGATATCCCGGGGATCTTTCGTATAGCTGCTACGGCTTCATCAATACTATCAACTAAAAATCCGTTCTTTGCGTTAATTATCAATTCTGACATAGAGCCTTTATTATATGCAATAACAGGAGTTCCACATGCCATTGATTCTACAACAGTAAGCCCGAATGGCTCCTTGAAGCCAATGGGATGGAGCACACAATATGCACTGCCCATTAATGAATTTCTAATATCACTACTAACATGACCTTCATAGACTACCTGATCATTATCAATATAAGGCTTAACCTGGGTATCAAAATATTCCTGGTCATGTATGAACCCGGCCATCCGCAATTTCATACCTGCTTTTTTTGCAATCTCAATGGCTTCCCTGGTACCCTTGTCAGGATGGATGCGTCCTAAAAAAAGCAGGTAATCATCAGGATTATCATTAAAAGTAAAACTATCAACATCAATCCCGTGATATATAGTTGCTTTATAATCCAGACGGGGTGAGCGGTCTGCATTACTGATAGATATATAAAAAACTTTTTCGTTGTATTTCTCATACACAGGCAGGATCTTCCGGGAGGAAAAACCGTGAATGGTTGATACAACAGGTGTATCAATTAATCCAGTATACGAAATTGGTAGAAAATCAAAATTATTATGGATCAGGTCGAACTCGGTAGCATGTTCCATCAGTTCAGATATATGAAGGCACTCCCAGACTTTCGGATCAAGATCCTTATCTTCCTCATAAGGTCGTGGACAAACTGCATGAAGAGGAGCAGAGGTCTTTGAATCCATTGTGGCAAAGAGCGTGACATCTATACCTCGCTTAACCAGTCCTTCAGTAAGCAAAGACGTAACCAATTCCCATGGACCATACTGTTTTGGTGGTGTACTCCAGGCAATAGGAGATAACATAGCTATTCTCATTTGATAAAACTCCTTTCATCAATATCATTAAATCATCAATAAACAGGGAACCGGATAATATAATCCAGAAGGTCGGATAATCTTGCTGTTGCCAGGGCAACATGAGTATCTGCACTGCCGTAATAAATACGGACTTCCCCATTTTCCTCAACCCATCCGCATGGAAAAACAACGCTTTTTACATCGCCTTCGATCTCATATGTTTCCTTGGGACCGAATATCCATTCATTGGATCTGCACAACACCCTGGTTGGATCATTAAGATCTAAAAGAGCAAGGCCGAGACGGTAGACATCTCCTGAAGGAGTATTGCGCACTCCGTGATAAAGTATCAACCACCCTTTTTCGGTTTTCATTGGTGGTGTGGAGAGACCGATCTTATTTGCATCCCACCACCCGCCTTTGTGCGCAGCGATTAATATCTTATGGCCACACCAGTGTTTCAGATCATCAGAATATGAAAGCCATATATGTGACCCGTCCTGTATACTTTCCACTGTCTTGAGAGATTCGTAATTATAATTTGTATCTTTAAGTTCAGATGTTCCATTTGAACTGGCTTTTTCCATAGCCTCATAAAGCAGATCACCGATAATCTCATCACGGGCAAATTTTGATACACCTCTATGCAGCATAAGCCACTTGCCATTGAACTTTATTGGGAACATGGCTGCATCTTTATTATCCGGTGGCGTTACAGGTCCCATTCTTTCAAAGGTATGAAAATTTTTGGTAGTGGCTAAAGATACCTGTGGGCCGTTTTTGGAATAAGCAGTGTATAAGATAACCCAGCGTTTTAATTCATCAATATAGGTAATACGCGGATCCTCTATACCCCATATCTCTTCAGGGTATTGTTCCGGATCAGGTTCAAAGGTAGGACTCCCATCAATCACCCAGTTATCATATCCATTCTTACTTTGTGCGACTGTTAAATGTGATATACCCCGATAATCTTCTACCCGCACCAGCAACAAGGTATAGCCTTTAAATATAATTGCAGCCGGATTGAAAACAGAATTGGCAGGATAAGGCCAGTCACTGGCAGTAAGAATTGGGTTCTTTTCATATCGTGTGAATAATTCATGAACTGTAGTTTTACTCATAATTTTACTCCCGGCATCCAAATCCCTTATATTACATTACAGTGGATAATACCCTATAATATAACTATATTAATTGGATAATACTTAAAATTTTCACTTTGTACTGTTCGGTGGGGAATTAGTACTACAAAAAGATTAAGTAATTTACATACGATTATAATAATCATGTGTAAACAAAATGAGTTTATTAACAGAGAAAAGGAGCTATCCTTTTTACAGGAAGCGTTTAATTCGGACCGTGCTGAATTTATAGTAATTTATGGCAGGCGGCGGATAGGAAAAACCGAACTGATAAAAAAGGGGATACAGGGGAAAAATGCAGGATATTTCTTTGTTGAACAGGCACTGGAAAAAGAAAACCTGGAATCTTTTAGAAACATAATTTCGCAGACATTGAATAATCCTTTGATCCGAAAAGGCGATTTCACATGGGAGGAATTGTTTGAATTAATAGTCAATGAAGAAAAATTGATCATTGTATTTGATGAATTCCCTAACCTGATTTCAAAAAATAAAGCGTTGCTATCCAAATTTCAGAAAATCTGGGATGAACTTCTAAAGAACACTACAGTTAAGCTAATCTTTTGTGGCTCATCTATTTCAATGATGGAAAACTATCTGTTAAATTACAAGAGTCCTTTATATGGACGAAGGACCGGCCAGCTTCTTGTAAAACCGCTTAG
>Ga0255426_10168_pt1 | contig 13365 bp, 16 predicted proteins | sample ANMaggSeSYBR02J9_FD_182666 | JGI IMG/M metagenome (GOLD analysis project Ga0255426, IMG submission 182666) | Sediment cell enrichment communities from methane seep in Santa Monica Basin, California, United Staets - ANME aggregate JGI... | ecosystem: Environmental > Aquatic > Marine > Cold seeps >...
GGCATATTGTTACAGATGCTGGTTCAATAAAATTCCTGAAACCTGCAATCTTGACTGTGCCAATGCCCTTGAAAATGAGATCATGTGCCTCGGGCCTGACAATGTATCTGTTTTCCTTGCAGAACCTGTTTCAGGCATGTCCCTTTGCGGAGTGGTTCCTGAAAAGGGATATTTTGAACGTATCAGAGAAATTTGTAACAAGTATGATGTACTTTTAATGTTTGATGAGGGGAATTGAGTTTGTTGAAGATAAGAAAATCAGGAAAACCCTTGATCCAAAATATGCGTTTTCAGCGCGTGTGGCAGCAGAATGCATGAAACGGGGGATGTTTATTGAATATTCGGGTGGATGTGACAGAGGACAATCCGGCGATATGATTATGTTCGGACCTCCTTTTATAATCAATGAAGCCCAGATAGAGCAAGCAGTTGAGATTCTGAGTCAAGCCTTTGACGAGAATCTTCTATCGGATAGCAGTAATTTTTTAACCTTTTAATAACCCTGTCCCGTGCTGGAATTTTTTTTTGCCATGATGAGATGAATAAGATTCGAAAGGATTGTAAATGATTAAGGTTAATAATCTTTCTAAACACTTTGGCGGAATCAGGGCTGTCGACAAAGTAAATTTACATATTAAAAAAGGCTCTATTACTGGCTTGATTGGCCCAAATGGCGCTGGTAAAACCACTTTATTCAATCTTATCGCAGGCTTATATAAACCAACCTCAGGCAAAATTTATCTTGAAGAAGAAGATATAACAGGGTTAGACTCACATAATTTATTCCACAAAGGTCTTTTAAGAACGTTTCAAATTGCCCATCCATTCCCAACCCTTACTGTACTTGAAAATTTAATGATGGTGCCTGGTAATCAGCTTGGGGAGAATATTATAAATTCCTGGCTTCGGCGCGGGCAAATTCAGAAACAAGAAAATAAACTGCAAAACAAGGCTGAAGAAATCATAAAGTTTCTTAATATATTGCACCTTAAAAATGAAAAAGCGATGGACATATGATACCTTCCCTGCCTGATCTCCGATAACCTTTGCCATTTCCTTAAGCCCATGGCCAAGATTACACAGTATCGGGCCACCGGAAGCATCTATATATTTGTTCCCCTTAATATCGTAAAGATAAATACCTTTTGCATTGGCAATGGAAATATATTCCCGGTTCAAAAAGAAATGAAAGACATGAGATGCGTCATTTGAATAGTTATTTTCCATTCATTTCCCTCCTATTGAATACTTCCCAAAACCGATAAAGTTTGTGGAATATCTTTTTCAAGGGCTACAATTATAATAGCAAGATTTACTGTATTTCTAATATAATCGTGCTTTTTAATTTCTATTGTCAAGGGAAAAATCAAAAAGATCAACCTCCTATTTTGCTTATCTTGTTGATGTTTACCTGTCAAAAGAGCCTTACAATTTTAAAATAAGAACACCGCTTGATCCGGAAAAAAGAAATGGGCACGTTGCAATTGAACACGAAAAAGAAGCAGTGTCTTAGATTAACCTGGTGATTTACTGATCAATAAAAAATCAATAAAAATTTAAATTTTTATTGATTTGGGAAAAATTAACTGTTATGGAATTCAAACATACCATACCGTATGGTCTGAATTATTAGGGTGAGAAAATGCAAAAGTTAAATAAGGCAGCATGGTTTGAACAGGGTTTTAACATTCTTAAAACCAGTGGTGCTGCTGACCTTACCATTGAAAACCTCACAAAAAGTTTAAATAAAACCAAAGGATCTTTTTACCATCATTTTAAAAATCGTGACGATTTTTTTAAAAAAATTTTAGAGTTTTGGGAAGCAAAACAGACCTTTGATATCATACAAATACAAAAACAGGAAAAAACCTTTAAAAGTATTAATGCAACGCTCTTAAAACTTTCAAAAGAAAATATGGACCCGGATGTTGAAGTAGCCATCCGGGCCTGGGCATTAAGAGATCCTTTGGTAAGAATCTTTCAGAAAAGAATCGACAACCAGAGGATGGGATTTTTGCAGGCCATGTTTTCTCTGATGACAGATGATCATGAGCAGGTGGAAATGATTTCTTTGATACGATACTGTTTTTATATTGGCTCTCACCAGATTATTCCGGCCATTGATGAACAAACTTATAAAAAAAAATTAGACGCGCTAATGGGAATGTTTGAAACCTATATTGAGTTGAATAAATCAAAAAAAAACTATGAAGGAATTATGGAAAAATAAAGACTGGATTCCAGAGTGTAAAATTGCTTGACTATGGGAATCCTTGATTTTATAGTTGCAAAACTTACAATTATAATTGTAGTTATGCTGTATTAATCAGTAATTTAAATTTAAGGGGAAAAAAAAATGAAATCATTTTTTAAAACTTTAGTACTTGCATTATTAACATTGATTGTGTTTTCTGCACCTGGCTTTGCCGGTGATACAATCAAAATTGGCTGTGGCGGTGTTATTTCCGGTGACCTGGCACCTTATGGAATTTCTGCTCTAAGAGGCGTTGAGATGGCCATTGAAGACCTTAATGCCAAAGGCGGCATTCTGGGCAAAAAAATTGAATTATTAGTCGGTGATGATGTATGCAAACCTGAAATCGCAGTAAACATGGCAACCAAACTGGTATCAGACGGTGCACAGATGATTGTCGGTCATGTCTGTTCCGGCGCAACCATTGCTGCAAACAAAATTTACAAAGATGCAGGGCTTCTGATTATTTCCCCGGCATCCACAAATGATGATCTGACCCTTAAAGGTGAACATCCCAACTTTTTCAGGACCATTTCATATGACGGTGCCCAGGCAGATCTGATGACCTCTTTTGTACTCAACAACCTGAAAGTCAAAAAAGTTGCCCTGATCCATGACAAGGGTGATTATGGTAAAGGCCAGATGGAACTTGTCAGACAATATTTTGAAACCCTCGGCGGTATTGAAATTGTTCTTTTTGAAGGTGTAACAACCGGTGCAGTTGACTTTACAGCCATAGTACAGAAAATAAAAAGATCCAAAGCAGACCTTACCATGTGGGGTGGATATCACTCAGATGCTTCCAAAATTGTTGGTCTTATTAAAAAGAAAAGAGTTAAAACCACCTTCTTCGGAGCTGACGGTATCATTGGTGACAACTTTGTAAACCTGGCCGGCAAATATTCTGATGGTGTTTATGCAACAGGTCCCAATGACACTTCCAGCAATCCGCTTTACATAAAATTAACCAAAAAACATCAGAAAAAATACGGTGAAGATCCCGGAACATTCTTTCACAATGGTTACGCATGTGTTCAAGCTCTTGCCAATGCTGCAGAAAAAGCAGGTTCCCTTGATTATGACAAAATGCGCGCCGCCCTGGTTGCAAACAAAATCGATTCTCCTTTAGGACCCATTGGTTTTGATAAAAACGGCGACGTTGTGGGTGCAGGTTTCTCCGTATATCAAGTTCAGAACGGCAAATATGTACAAGTTAATTAATAACTGATCTATAATGAAAAACAGGAGCGTAATAGAAAAACCATATTATAGCTCCTGTTTTTTTAAGTAACAATTTTACTTTAATTTAACAAAGGTTAGGAGTTTTAAATTAATTAACATGCGTCTGTTTACTATTATACTGGGTGTTGCAGTCGTCGGGGTACTTGGTTTTTTCGGTATCAAAGAGATTATTGCAGATCCTGTCTATTTTTTAGAACTATTCTTGGGAGGTCTTACAAGGGGCAGTATATATGCCTTGATTGCTCTTGGGTATACCATGGTTTACGGTATTATCGAGCTGATCAACTTTGCCCACGGTGAGATCTATATGATTGGTGCCATAACCGCTCTTATTGTTGCCAGTGTTCTGGGGCTGTGGGGATGGAACTCTGCCGTTATCGTTATTCTTGCCTTTGTTTTTGCCATTGTATATTCCTGTGCCTATGGGTTCACCGTTGAAAAAATCGCCTACAAACCTTTGCGAACCGCTCCAAGGCTTTCTGCCCTCATCTCTGCCATTGGAATGAGTCTGTTTTTACAAAATTATGTCATGCTTGCCCAGACACCTGAATTTTTACCATTTGAAAGTCTGATCCCTGATTTTAAATTCTGGGAACCGGTTGCCCATATCATCACTGCTGTTGAGATGACCATTATTGTTACCACTGTCATTGTCATGATTCTTTTGGGAATGCTGATTAAATTCACCAAAATCGGTAAGGCCATGAGAGCAACTTCCCAGGATAAAATCATGGCAGCTCTGGTGGGCATAAATGTAAATAGAGTCATTTCCACCACCTTTGTTGTCGGATCAGCCACCGCAGCCATCGGTGGTGTTTTAATTGCCTGCCATGTGGGCCAGATAAACTTTTTTATCGGGTTTCTGGCAGGACTTAAAGCATTTATTGCAGCCGTTCTAGGCGGAATAGGAAGTGTTCCCGGCGCTGTTTTGGGAAGTCTTGTATTGGGTATTTCAGAAAGTATGTTTACCGGCTATTTCTGGAGTGAGTATGAAGATGTATTTGCCTTCAGTATTCTTGTAATCATCCTGATATTCAGGCCATCCGGCATACTTGGCAGAAAAGAGACATCTAAAGTTTAACCACCATTAGTTTGAAAGTTGATTATGGTTACAAAAAAAGAAATCAAGCTGTCATTTATTATTGCTTTATGGTTTATGGTGCTGACCTTCCCGATCATGGTCATAAAAGTCAACACCATAAAACATATTGTGATCTTCAGATGGGACAACCTTCTGTGGACGGGAATTGTCTGTTTTTTTTCCTCCCTTATCTGGAATTATTTTTTACGAATCAAAGAGGAAAAAAATAAATCAGATACGAAGGATGATATTCCCATTGTTCACAGGCTGCTTCAAAATGAAAAATTTAAGATTCCATTCCTTGCAGCAATTGGGTTATTTGCCCTTGCCTACCCCTTTGTATTTTCCATGTATCATACCAGTATCCTGATTTCGGCACTGATCTATGTGATGCTGGGACTGGGCCTGAATATAGTTGTGGGGCTCTCAGGACTTCTGGATCTTGGGTATGTTGCCTTTTATGCGGTGGGTGCCTATGCCTATGCCCTTTTAAACCTGCATTTCGGCTTAAGTTTCTGGGTGGTTCTGCCCATCAGCGCCCTGCTGGGTACTATCTTCGGGACCCTGCTGGGGTATCCTGTACTGAGACTGAGAGGCGATTATCTGGCCATTGTGACTTTGGGATTTGGTGAAATCATCAGGATTATCCTTGAAAACTGGGATGATTTTTCCAATGGTCCAAGGGGTATCTCCAATATTCCAGCACCCTCCTTTTTCGGTCATCAGTTTGGTCAGCATGATTCCGTCATTTACATTTATTTTATTGTTATTGCTTTGGTACTGTTAACTATATTTTTTGTCAGCCGGCTTGAGAATTCACGGATCGGACGGGCCTGGATCGCTTTACGGGACGATGAAATTGCCTGCCAGGCCATGGGCATTGATAAATTCAAAACCAAGCTGACTGCTTTTGCCCTTGGAGCAACCTGGGCAAGTCTTGGCGGGGTAGTATTTGCTGCAAAAACCTCTTATATCAACCCCATGTCCTTTACAATATGGGAATCCATTACTATCCTGTGTGTTGTTGTGATAGGTGGGATGGGATCTGCCATTGGTGTTATTGCCGGTGCCCTTGTACTGATTCTGTTGCCGGAATACCTAAGAGCAGTTGCCGAATACAGGATGCTTGTATTTGGCGCACTCCAGGTAATTGTGATGGTATTCAAACCGGAAGGGCTTATTCGAAGTGTCCGTAAAATATATAAATTTGAAAGAACAGAAGAATAAATTTATGGAACCTATACTCAATGTAAAAAACCTCACAATGAACTTTGGAGGCTTAAAAGCTCTGGACAATGTAAACATTGCAGTTGAGAAGGGACAGATCTCTGCCCTCATCGGCCCCAACGGTGCTGGTAAAACAACATTTTTCAACTGTATTACCAGTATTTATCCGCCCAGTGAAGGCTACGTGGATATTACGCCTCCGGGTAAACCGACCCAGAGATTAAACGGGCTGAAAACCAATATTGTAACGGAAAGGGGCCTTGCACGAACCTTTCAGAATATCAGACTTTTCGAAGGTATGACTGTTCTTGAAAATGTCATGATTGGAAGACACTGCAGGCTGAAATCAGGAATCATCAGTGCCATGCTTAAACCTTCCAGCCAGAAGAATGAAGAAAAAAAAGCCGTTGCCGACTGTTATGCAATCCTTGAGAAAATAGGTCTTGATCAATATGTTAACGAAATGGCAGTCAACCTGCCCTATGGTGCCCAGCGCCGTCTTGAAATTGCAAGAGCCCTTGCCACAGAACCGTTTTTGCTGCTTTTAGATGAACCGGCTGCCGGCATGAATCCTCAGGAGACAAAAGAGCTGGATGAGTTAATCATCTGGCTGAGGGATAATGAAAATTTATCCATCTTGCTGATTGAACATGATATGAAACTTGTCATGAGCCTGTCGGATAACATTCATGTTGTGGATTACGGCAGGAAAATTGCCGAAGGCACACCTGAAGAAATAAAGTCTAATCCGGACGTAATCAAAGCCTATCTTGGAGACGATTCTGAAGATGCTTAAATTAAAAAATATACACACATATTATGGAAATATCCATGCACTCAAAGGAATTGACCTTGAAATTTCCGAAGGAGAGATTATTTCTCTGATCGGAGCCAATGGTGCCGGGAAATCAACCACCTTGATGACCACCAGTGGTATTGTTCCTGCCAAACAGGGCACTGTTGAATTCAAAGGCCGGGATATCACCCATATGCCTCCTGATGATATCGTTAAACTGGGGATCTGTCAGGTGCCGGAAGGCCGGAGGATATTTCCATTACTTACTGTGGCTGAGAACCTTGACATGGGTGCTTTTCTGCGGAATGACACTGATGGAATAAAAGAAGATTTTCAATATGTTTACAGCCTTTTCCCCATTCTTAAGGACAGGAAAAATCAGGTCGGCGGCACCTTAAGCGGCGGTGAGCAGCAGATGCTGGCCATTTCAAGGGCCTTGATGTCAAGGCCAAAGGTGCTGCTCCTTGATGAACCGTCCCTTGGACTTGCCCCCATCATTGTCAAACAGATTTTCAGTATTATTAAAAAAATTAATGAAGAACAAAAAACCACTATTTTTATTGTTGAGCAGAATGCAAACCTTGCTCTAAAAGCAGCTCACCGCGGATATGTAATGGAAAATGGTATGATTACCATAACAGATACCGGTAAAAATCTGCTGGTCAACGAAGATATTAAGAAAGCATACCTGGGCATATAATATAACAACCTCTTATTAAAATATACAAAAACCCTTAGTGAAGGAATTCTCCAAGGGTTTTTTAACGGTCAGGTTAAAACTTGATTTATAATTTCTTTTTAAGGTTGATGAACTCGCTTCTCTCAAATCCAAGTTTTTTGAAAAAGGAAAGCACATCAGTGGAATCCCAGAGAACAGACGAGTATATATTTTCAATCCCTTTATTTTTATAGATGTCACAAATTTCTCTGGCAAGTGCAAGGCCGATACCCTGCCCCATAAAATCCGGATGGACCCCAATGGCCATGATCCAGGCACTCTTTTTTATCCCAAATCCTGCCAAAAGGCTTGTGCTGATCATATACCCAGCCACTTCCCCGTTAATTTCTGCCACCAGGCTTGACTTGTCCGCGCTCTCAGATATCTGCTGCTCAATTATTTTTACAAAATCAACCTGGGCATCTTCTTCTGAGATGGCCTTTCTTATATTTTGAATTGCCGCTGCATCATTAAGAGTGATTTCTCTTATGTTAACCGTGTCTTCCACAAGATCCTCCATTGTTATTCTACTTTTATGATCTTCACGATATGTCCGACCCAGTTAGGCGGAAGATAGATTCTGCCGCTGTTTCCACTGGATTTCACTTCTTTCTCAATCATCTCTTCACCATAAACCTCAAACTTTACCTTTGTCTGAGACATGGATTGATTTTCTGTACTTTTTTCTTTTTTCTCTTTATCTACCATATAACATCCTATTTTTACAAAAAAAATGTTTGATACTGATTGTTTTATTCATGGTCATTTTTTTTTGTGTAAAGCACCTTTAACAATAAATAGCTAATTTTCGTCTATTATGTAGCCAGATTATATCTTTTTATGGATATTTTCAACAGCAAACTTATTCGTCCTGAAAATAAAAAAAGGACAGGAAAGAAACAATATTCTTGCCTGCCCTTTTTTAAGAAGCAATAGTTTATATCAACGGCGTATACACCGCACTTTTCATTATAACATACCGCATGGCAAGGTCTCCTGCAAACACAGAAGCCAATCTTAAAAAGATCAGAAAGCCATTGGTATCCCCACCCCACATGATCAGGGTCAGAATCAACGGAAGGACAATGCCAAGTCCCAGCACACCAATTAAGGAAATTTTTGAATACTCCCCGGTTATCAGTGATTTAATAGACTCTTTTCCGATCTCATTGCTGTGCCAGGTTCCCCAGACATAGAGCAGAATGCAAAGAAAATAGACAAAGAAAAATACTTCTGCCCATACCTCCATTCCTGATGCAAGAGCCGCAGATCCTGAAACAGCAAACATGAACTGCAGAATCTGATGGCCGATCCATACCCCTGAAATAACGGACAATGGCAGGACCATTGTTGAACTCCAGGCCGGAAGTGCTCTGATGACATTCATTGTGGCGAATCCATGGGAAATAATTAAGAGGCACAAAATTCCCATGATGCAGTTAAACACAATATTAAAACTGCCTGCCGTCACAATCTGTAAAAATCCCAAAGCGGCAAAAATACCAATGATCCAGATACCCCGGGATAACTCCGATGTACTGGGCTTCATGATCATCCGCCAGGCTCTCAACGGCATACCAAGATAGAGCACATGAATCACACCGCCAAGGATCAGAGTAATCAGCCAACCCAGAATAAGCCCTGCTTTGTATTCATAAAAAAGCGACACAAAATAGAGACCTGCTCCGATTTCAGAGAAAAAAAAGGCCAACCAGAGAAAAATGCCTTTGTCATCAATCCATTCCCGCTGACGGGTGGGCTGTATCATCCATTCATAGGGTTTAATCCCACTGCCGTTAGAAGGAAACATAATTTCTTCAAGCTCATTTGTTTTTTTCATAATTGTTCAATCCTCCTTTTAGCCTTTGTAAATTTTAACAGCAACAGACGTTTCAATGTTTCCGGTGATGGGATCATAGTGTTTCAAGTATGATGGAAGCAGTTTACAGAAATTACTTCCCTTACCTTTGGCAATAGGTCTTTTGTCTGCCCATAAACCACCTTGTCCGCAAACCCCGAGAACTTTTGGATGTTGAGCCTCCATTGTTTTTACAATACCATTTTCTTTAACACCATATTTATTTTCCATCCAGATAATATCGCCATCTTTGAATCCTTTTTCATCTGCCAGACTTTTATTTAATGTAATTGTAAAAGTATAGGGGCTCATCTGGCTGACTTCATCAATTAAAGGATTTTGAAATGTTGAGTTATTTGTGTGGAGAATATCACGATAAGAAAAAGCTAAAAGATCATATTCATCATCAAGTTCTTTATGAGATGTTGGCCAGAACCAGTTAGCTAACGGACCATATTGATCCATGTCCATTTCAAGTTCAAACCCGGTATCTTTCATGATCTTTTCAGCAGCTCTTCTGTCATGGATTAGAAATTCCATATAAACCGGGCATCTTGTAGGCATATTCCATCTCCAATAGACATCTTCAATGTCTTTATGCCAGGTGGCAAATCCCTGCTCCTGAATTTTTTCTTTATCATCCCCATAAACCCATGTCAGGATTCTTTCGCCAATTTCCTTCCAGTTCAGGACTTCTCCGGGTTTAAGTTTAAGCTTTTCATCTGTAATACTGTAATAATCGTTAAGGAGTTCATTATATTTATCAAGAACACCCACACGATTTGCAACATCCAGATAAACGTCCATGAAATCTCGTGATTCACCAATAGGTGGAGCTACAGGTTTTTGTAAATGAACATACCAGTCTTCATAGGATGGGCTTCCATTAAAGAAAAAACTATCAATTTCTGAAGACCAGGTATCTTTTTCAAGATAAGACGTATCAGGAAGGATTATATCACCGATGGCCTGGTCAGTTTCATTGACCCATATATCCATCAGCACAACAAAACAATCTTTAAAATTATCCAGCGCAACATCCCAGTCGGATTGACTGATAAGAAAGTTCACTGCTATTCCAAAAATCATTTCAGGCTGGACTTTTTCAACACCTAATTTTTCCTGAATATAATTTTTTTCTTTAACATAGGGTATATGAGAAAGAGTAGAATGTGACCAGAATTCAACGCATCCTGAATTAGTGCATGGATAAGTTGGAGGATGGACAGGCCATGGATCATGTGAATAAAATACCGAAGGAACAATAACGCCGTCTTTACCGACTTTAGGCATACGTTCGTATTGACCACCAGGGTATTTTGGTCGTCTAGAAGGCCATCCCATTGTGCCTCCTGGCACGTCTTCAGCACCAACAAGCTGACTTATTAAATCTATCGCAGCAACCTGATGAATTCCATTTGAATGGCCCTGGGCACCACGGAATGTTACAGAGGATACGGGTCTGTAAGGGAATGTTTTCCCTTCTATTGTAATGGTGGATCCAATCTGGGCATTATCCACCCAGCCCTTTGCAATTTCTAGAATAGTTGCTACTGGAACAGTACTTATTTCAGATGCCCATTCCGGGGTGAATTGTTTTAAATGTTCTTTTAATGCCATAAAGCAGGGTCGGCATTTTTCGCCGTTATGCTCATAGTCACCCTCAAGAGAAAAATCTTCAAACGCTATGGAGTCATCATCAAAGACTTTTATCTTTTTTGCTTTTTCATCAAAAACAAGAGGCTTGTCAGTTTCTTTATCACGGATAAAAGTACCATCTTCCCGAATCAGATAAACAAAGTTTGTTTTTGCTCTAAGATAAAGTTCGTCGATTTCTCCCCTGGTATTGAGGATGTAGTTTGCTATGGCAAGTCCGACGGCTGTGTCAGTTCCAGGAAGAATAGGAACCCATTGTGTCGCCTTACCACCTGCAAAATTACCCATTGGATCAAAAACGATTTCTTTTATTCCACGTCTCACACCATCGGCTCTCAGTCTTGCATTGATCAAGGCTGAATGTCCGGAACCGGTTCCTTTACTTGACCCCCATTTAAGGACATACTTTGTGTATCGCCAGTCAGGTGCTATTGACCATGCACCATGGATTAACCCCCCCAGCATATGCGCAGCATTACCGCAGTGCAGACTGCCGCCGCCAATGATAAAGTTCCCATTGTTAGGTATGCCAAAAGCTTTTGCATAGAAATAAAGATGATTATGAGGCCCGTCACTGGCTCGCATTGTCTGGTTTGTGAAGAGGATTTTATTTGGATTATCCTCCATAATTTTCTTCATCTTGGTGGAAATGATTTCAAGTGCTTCATCCCATTCAATTTCTTTCCATTTTGGATCAACTCCAAACCCTTTTTCCGGATTGGTTCGTAAAAGAGGCTTTTTTATACGGTTTGGGTCAAAATAATACATTAGACCTGCAATTCCTTTACCGCAGAGACCACCTCTTGTCCCCCCCATAGTACTCTCGTCGATACCTTCAACTTTTACCGGCACTCCGTTTACCACCCTAACTCTACAAGCACAGCCGCAATAACATACGCCACAGGTGGTATTTACCCATTTGTCTTCCCAAATTTCATCTGTTTTATAGGTCATGTTTCCCCCTGTTCATTAATCAATATAATAGACTGCCGGTTCAGTTCCAAATTCTTTCCGGAGCTGTTTACCCTTTTTCTCCATGATCAGACGGCTAATTTCACTGTCAGGATCATTAAGATCTCCAAATACCCTTGCGCCAACGGGACAGGCATTGACGCAGGCTGGTGTCGCGTCCTCATCCTTCCCCGGAGTAAGACCTCTTTTCAGGCCTTCGTCAACCCTTTCCGAACAGAAATTACATTTAATAACTGTTCCTACTTTAAGCGGATACAATTTTTCACCGATCAATTCCAACTCGGTTTTACCCTGACCCGGAAAATACTCCCTGTCTTTTACTTTCTGATCATAATAAGTTCTCTGCTGGTACGGGCAGCTCACAAGACAAGCCCTGCAGCCGACGCATTTATCATCATCAACCGCGACAATACCATCTTCCCTGATATAGGTTGCACCGGTGGGACATGCTTCCACGCATGCAGCATCAGAACAATGATTACAAAGAACCGGATAGATCAACTTGCTGGATGTCGGGAATTTTCCGGTTTCCCCAACGAGCACCCTGTTAAAGAATACCCCGGGAGGAAGAAAATGTTCCTCTTTACATGCAATGGTGCAACCCCAGCAAGCGATACACCTTTTTACGTCGATTACCATTCCCCATCTAGGCATAACAGCTCCTTTATTAATATTAAAGTTATCCCCTATTGATCTTTAAAGATCAAATATTTTTACCTCTTCAAACCCTCTTTTAACACATACAATATTGGCTGAAAGTTTTTTACCGGAAAAATAATCCTGCAGCGCATCGCAGCAGGGGTCTATTTCCAACAGGCCGGACATTTTTGCAAATGCTCCCACAATCACGGTATTGGGTATGGGAAGACCGATTTCTTCCAAAGCGATTTTATTGGCATCAATAATCCCCAACTTTTTAAGATTGTCATGGGAAATATTTACCGTAATGTCCGAATCATTCAACAGCATCATGCCGTCGGGCAACAACCCCTGAAACACAGCCTCAGAGTCTCTTTGGCTGGGATCAAGCACCACTAAAATATCCGGATTATAAATCTGTGTTTTTTCCCTGACCGGCTTATCTGAAAATCTGCCGAAAGCTGTAACAGGAGCTCCCCTTCTCTCAAACCCAAACATGGGAAAACTGGCACCGAATTGTCCGGTTCTGGCAAAAGCATTGGCAAGAATTTTAGATGTTGTGACAACACCCTGCCCCCCTCTACCATGAAATCTGACTTCACTCATGTTGCGTCTCCTTTAATCTTCTGCCGATACGGGAAGCTGACATTCTGCTTCCAATACACTCAACCCGCCCAGCAGACAGTATTCATAATCTATATCATCCTGAAGGATCTGAAGATCTGCTTCATCCAAATGAGCGAATTTTTTTATTAACTCGGTATAGGTTGATACAGGCTTTGGTTTTTTAACGGTTTTGGTCATCCTGATTTTTCCGTTTTCTGCTTCCCATAGGGGGAAGTAATTTGTTTTTACTGCCCTTCGACAGACCTCAATGGTATTTTCAGGTGCATACCCCCATCCGGTCGGGCAGGGAGCAAAA
>Ga0255426_10169_pt1 | contig 13319 bp, 3 predicted proteins | sample ANMaggSeSYBR02J9_FD_182666 | JGI IMG/M metagenome (GOLD analysis project Ga0255426, IMG submission 182666) | Sediment cell enrichment communities from methane seep in Santa Monica Basin, California, United Staets - ANME aggregate JGI... | ecosystem: Environmental > Aquatic > Marine > Cold seeps >...
ACAATATCATTTGTGATCAGTTCAGAGGCTTAACCGGAAACCTCCCGTCCGCAGCTACAGAGGCTTCAGGTTTGACTATATCCGAATTAATTCTTTCCCACAACCAGTAATCAGATAATTACCGGACAGCCTCTTTATTCTCTATGTAGAATTGCAGAGAATATCGAAAAGTATTTATATAGTATTGCTATATATTGAAAATTACGTTAGGGAACAAAGATATCTGATAATTTATTACGGATAAGTATGGATGGGTCTATATAATAGACCTGTTGCGTAATAAGCCAAAGTAGACATCTACTTGCGTTTTGTAGTAAATGCCTAAAAACCGTTGTAGCATAGCGATATATGAGTTATTTCGCAACTAGTCTAATAGGGAGGAAGACTCAGGCTGCAGAAAATATAAGAAATTTTAAAAGGGTGGTATAGTTTGAACAATAAACAAAGATATCCGGATATCCTCGTGTTTAAAGCTTCACTTTTTTTTCTATCATATCCAACAGTAATCCAAGCAGAAGAATGGGTTATAAGATCTGACAGTCCGTATTCCGGTGGTTATGGTGAGGCTGTAAACGTGAACTGGTATCTGAATGAGATAAACAACGGAACTACATGGATCTTGTGGAAATGGACAAATCCGTCCGATTCGGATTTCAATCATACTGAGGTGTGGGTTGGAGGCATGAAGTACGATCATATCAGAAAAAAACAGCACCATCAACATTAGCACATGCACTGGCCTATCTTTTGAAGAATCATTAAAGAAGGAAATAAACATGAATAAGATTGAATTAACACACTTATATAAAAAGCGTTTACTGAATAATGCTTATCATAAATTGATATCCTTTGTCTTCATTGTGCTGATGCTGGGATTATTATTTGTAAATGTAGTCTCGGCTGAAAATATATGTGAATATCTAAGTGATAATGATAATATTAATTTAAACGAAACAGAGTATTATGGTGATTCTGATATGTTTAAATCATCTGAGTACTATTCATTAAATTCTAAGATTGACGGGTTCTTGGATGTAAATAAACTTGTGTTTGTGTTTTTTTATGCAGAATGGTGCCATTTCTGCAAAGAGCAAAAACCAATAATTGATGAATTAGAAAAGGAATATACAGGTAAGATTGCCTTTATCCGAGTTAATGCAGAACAAAATCCGCATGCAACAAATGAGTTTAGTGTATCCGGTTTTCCTGCTATATTTTTGATTGTTGATAAGAACGACGAAGAGTATGTCTATCAGGGATTTGATGGATTTACAGAGAAAGAAGTATTGGAATATAGTTTTAATTATGTTATTGAAAATGATGGTTTGCCTGAGGATTTTGGTTGCCCCCGTTCATACTCCTTGTTCCAATTTAACCATACAGATTTTGAGAATTTTTCAATCATTAACCAAGAATACCTGAGTTTGAATGAATTTGAAGTGGACTTGACTAATGATAGTGATTTTAAGAATCTGCATGATCATGCACAAGAATTGGGGTATGTTTATCCGTCAACGATAGTAAAGACAATTTACGATGGAAATTTGACAACTACACTAGTAGTAATGAGCTCAAATGATAATGGATCCATTTTCTTAACCAGATTTTCTTCAAACAATGGGACTTACTCAATGTTAATGAAGGTTGATAACACAAGTATTATATTTTTCGATGAAGATGGAGGAATGAAGATCGATATTAATGGTTCCACATCAAGTTGGTGTACACATCACAGTTGTACTGTTTGGAATTATGCAGGTTGTTTTGGATCTTGTATTACACATGAAGACATTACAAACTTAGGTGATGATTTTCGGGAAGTAATGGTAGCTATTAATGATTGCTATCCATGTGCAGTATGTGTAGGTACATGCACTTTAGCAATTAAAATTTGTATCGCTACTATTCCCGCAGGTGGAGCTGGATGTTCTATGTTGCCATTATGCATTTCTTGCATAGAGTATGGTTCATCAGGTCCAGCAGGAATACCATGTGTAGATTGTTTGAAAGATTCTTTTTCAATTATCAGTACAATGTATGCAAGAATATCGGGATGTATAAGTACATGTAAGGAAGATTCAACTCGCTATCCATATTGGGGTAGAAAATGTTGTATGAATCCGTCTATAGGGATACGCTGTCCTAATACTGCTGCTACTTGTGAGAAATGTACTGGAAACGTTCGTGGGCTGTTTACATGTGATGATTGTGATTGGCAATTTTCCAATATATTGGAATTTTGCGAAGATGGCAGGTGTATAGAAAATAATTGCAAAACAACATGTAAAAAACCAGATGATCTGGCTGTAGCTCCAGGTAATGATAAACCAGATGAAACATATGATGTTTCGACACCCAAGATAACTCTGGAAAGTACAATTGATCCAAAAATAATACCTGAGGTTGCTGTTCTATTTAATGGATTCCCCCTCTCCACACAAAAACTTTTAGCAGATTTAAATGAAGCTAGCACCTTTATAGACATAGATTTTCTTTCAGATTTAATAAATCATTATCCTGTTCTTATTGTACCTACTGGTGGACTCCATGGTTTAGATTCTTCACCAACATTTAAAGCCAATATTGAAAAATATGTTAAAGATGGTGGCACATTAATCGTTTTTTCTCAACAGCATGGTTACGAATACAATATATTACCCAAAGCGGACCTCAGTGGATTTGGTTGGATCGAAGATCAAAGCTGCCAGCACAAATCGGTTGGTATCACAACTTATCATCCAATTTTGTCTGGACAGGATTCTGTAATTTCAGATATTAATGTTGATGGTTACTTTACAAAATATCCTAAAAACGCTACAATAATACTCAGCAGAACAAAAAATGGAATGCCAGCCATGCTAATGTACGAATGTGGTAATGGAACGGTAATCGCAACAACAGCATACACTGATTGGGCTTCCACCCACTATCAAGCAACTCCGGACGGTAAAAATCTTGTCAGGGATATGATCACATGGGCTAAAGATGGAACGGAAATTTCAGAATATGGGGAAAGCGATACCGTTGATGTTTCAGTAAATGTAACCAATGTATATTTGCCAATACAATCAGTAAAATATCCGCAATATGAACCTGGTACCACTGTGGACATCCCAATTAATGTAACAAACTATGCAAACATAACATCTGATATGATTTCTTTTTCTGTCTTTGATCCGGATTACGAACTGCATTATATGAATGTATCTGTGTCTATATCTCCAAATGAATCGAAAATCATCAATTTCACTTATCCAACGACAAACGAATCGAAGAGAGGAATTTATTTCTCCCTTTTTTCGCTGTATGCTGGCGAAACAATAGCTGATGCTGGATTTGTAGAAGGATTCTCTCTCGGCGTTAATACAACCAATTCATCCACTTACAAAGTTAATTTCACGCTCATAGAGCCCAACAAAGAAATTATCAAACTGGAGAACATTTCAGTTTACATACCTCCCGGAGAGATAAAAACAGTTAACTTTACACATGCAAATCCATCAACACTTGGGATATGGAATGTAGAGTATGAGATATCGGATCACAATAACACATTGATAGATTCAGACGTAGAGAAATTTGCAGTAAGTAAATATGCGGAGAATCCAGATGGTTGGGTATATCAAGGTAAGAAAATAACCTATGGTGTGAATTCTGATAGTGAAAATTTTGCGTATGGAAGCAATGGCACCTTCATTATTCAAATCTGGAATCATGGAGACATTGATACAAAAATAACATGCTGGTATTCTTTCCCACATAATTATTGGGCGAGGCATTCCTCCATTTATGGAAGTCCTGGTACGACAAGACCTGGGCATAAAAGCAATTTATACGAAACATTAACCGTTCCTGCACATGGCGAAGTTAGTTTCATTTATTCTGTGCCGGTGTATAGCTATGATCGATTGTGGGCAGATTTTTATGAAGGTGATGAGACCTCACATACCTATTTAGGCAAGGCATCCAGAGCATTTTATTGTTTCCGTCCTTCTGTTGATCTCGATACGAAAACAGATGAACAAAAATATGCCCAAGGAGAAGATGTTTCTTTACTGTTGAATTTCACAAATAAACAAAGTGACGTTTACAATACCACTGTTATAGTTAGAGTAATCGATTCGGGTAATACCTCAGTCTTCGAAGATACATTTAACGTCAACCTCAGCGCATATGAATCACTCGCAGAAACGCTTAGCTTTACTTTGCAAACAACCTCTGAAACAGGCACTTACATTGTAACAGCAGAGGTATATTCCGACGGCGATAAAATAGGCTCCGACTCTACATATTTTGAAGTTCTCAAGGGATTTATCACTAAACTGGACTTTAACGAGCCAGATAAAGCATATAGAATAAGAGAGAATATCAATATTGATCTGGAAGTAAAGAATCTCAACTCCACTTTGTGGAGTTCGGATGTGAACATTTCAATTCCAGTTTTAGCGTTTGAAGATTCGAAGTATATATCGTTGAACATGAGCGAATCTAAAAAAATTAGTTACGATTTAAACATCCCTGAAACAACCCCCGCTGGCAAGCATGATGTCATCGTCACTATAGGCTTTGACAATTCGGTGGAGCAATATTACTTCGTTATACCTGATTCAAATATAGTTTTAACATCTGATAAGACGAACTACGATGCAGGAGAAAATTTGTATCTCAATTTAACCAACATTGGTGGCGTGGATACAGAATGTAACTGCTCAATAAAGTTCTATGATCCACGTGCATTGATATTTTATGAAAACGATACGAACCAAAAAAGCCTTTTGTCAGGCGAAATAAAAACATTTCCATTTAGAATTCCTGACCAGGCTGTAAGCGGGAGGTATTATCTGGTAGCATCGTGGAAGGATTTGAATAGAGGCAAGATATCAAGATTATCGAAATCTTATGATATAGGTGGATTAAACGCAAGTTTGACTTCTAATACAGACAGAAAGGTATATTTAAAAGATGAAAATCTATCAATTATTACCAACATAACGAATCTTGATGGAGCTATTGTGAATGGTACCTTAAATCTCAAGATTGTCTACCCCCATATTCATAACCCAACTTCAAAAACGAGTCGCTCGTCGAATTATGAGCATAATGATTTAGTGACGCATGAACCATATCAACATCCAATGCCAATGAATGGTTTCGAGGATGTCCCACTCCGTCTTATCTTACTTGAGTACATCAATCCCATTTTTTATCTTGAATCACCAGTATTGAATAGTGCTAGCAAAAATAATAATCCTCATGTTTTGGGTTCATATACCTCGTTGTCTTCAAATATCTCGTATGTACCTGATGATCATGCGAAGATTCAATGGGCGGTCGATAATGCAAGTGCCGGGGATACGATCATCGTCAGGGATGGTACATACACCGAAAATGTGAATGTAAACAAGCGCCTGACAATTCAATCCGAGAACGGGTCTGCTCTGACTACTACAGTTACCACAGTATATCCAATGCATGTCTTTAATGTAACAGCGGATTATGTGAATATAAGTGGATTTACAGTAAAAGGAGCTACTGAAATATATCCACATGTTTACCACGGTGGAATATATCTCGACCACGTAAACCATTGCAATGTTTCCGATAACACGCTCGCGCAGGGCACCCCCGCGTCGAACTACTATGGCATCTTCCTGTCTTATTCGAGCAACAACACGCTCACGTACAACACCGTCTACAGCCACACCTACATCGGCATCTACCTGCGTAATTCGAGCCATAACACGCTCACATACAACGCCGCCTACGGCAACACCTACGGAATCCGCCTGCGTAATTCGAGCCATAACACGCTCACGCACAACACCGCTAACTCGAACTACTACGGCATCTTCTCGACTGGTTCGATCTTCTCGACTAGTTCGAACAGCTATAACACACTCACGAACAACACCGCTAACTCGAACACCCACAACGGCATCAGCCTGTATGTTTCGAGCATCAACACACTCACAAACAACACCGCTAACTCGAACAACCGCTACTATAGCATTGACGTGCTTCTTTCGAGCAACAACCTCATCTACAACAACTACTTTTCAAACACAAACAACGCTCAGGATAACAAAAACAACTTCTGGAACATAACAAAAACCCCTGGAACAAATATAGTTGGCGGACCCTGGCTCGGCGGGAACTATTGGAGCGATTACGAAGGCGTTGATGAAGATGGTGATGGACTTGGCGATACCCTGATTCCATACAACTGCTCCGGATCTATTCAAAATGGTGGCGATTATTTACCATTAATTAAGCCTGAGCCACCCCTAGGAAAAACAATTTGGGAGACGAACATAACAATCGACATGGATGAAAATGAGATCAAAAACATCGTTACAGATATACCTACGGATGTTTTAAAAAATGTAACAGGAAAGATCGAATTGATTACAACTCTGTATTCTAACACGACTCAAATCATCTATCAACATGATCCGTTCTTTTATATTACCGACACAAACACATCCCTGATCCTGGAAACCGATAAAATGATTTACAAACCGGATGAAACCATACATGTCTATGGCGAGGTGAAGAATCATGGGAGCCAAACAGAAAGCTACAATTTATCAATCAAAAAGGATGGCGATGAGATGTTTACAGATGCGTTTGAATTGGATCCTGATGAAACTCATCACTTTACAACGAACACGAGTTCAAACACTTCATTTGCATTGGAAGGAACCGTAGACGGAGCAACAGTTACAGACTTCGTTAACGTGGAGGCGCCGAGTATAAATGTTAGTGTTATGGCTCCGGATGTTGTTGGTTTAGCCGATTTCGACGTAGGCGTGCTGATAGAAAATACCGGACAGATATATGCAGATATAAACGTCAGCATGAATAGTACATGGAACATAACAATCCCGGTGGGTGAATCGAGATTGTTAGAAACCACAATGAGCACAAAAAAGAATATCACGCTGAATGTTATTATTTCCGGAGATGTGAACCGGACGATCCAAAAAGAGATAATCTGTGGAGAGAATGCGAGGATAAACATAACTCCACAGTCTAATTATCTTGAAGGGGAAGTGGAGATTCCATATACCATTGAGAACATTGGTATCATGGATTCTGAGTTTAACGCTACATTCTCAATCGAGAATCAAACAGTCTCTGAAAGTTTCCTCGTGCCAGGTGGTGAGAATATAACAGACAGTGTCTTGTTCAATCTAACAAAAGGAGCGTATGTACTACATTACCTTTCACCGTTTGAAGATGTAAATGTAACGATAAATGTTCAATCCCCTCCAGAACTTGTTGTCACTTCTATTTATCCGGAGGATATGAACTTTACAATCGGGCAAAATGTTACAATGACATTCGTAGTTGGAAACGCCGGAGGCTCCGAAGGAGAAGCTATGCTTACATTATCCATGCCCGATTTTGAAGATACCAACAGAACATGGGTCAGACCCGCAGAAAAAGAGAATATAAGCTTCGACCTCACAATTCCAGATGATTTGGAACAGAAGAACTACAAAGGAATCTATGAGATCGATGGAAAGAGAGCTGAGTTCACATTCTTCGTGCAAGGAGCTAATATATCAGTTGATGCAAGCCTGGATAAGCATTTATACGTGCAAGGCGAGACAGCGATCCTCACATTAAATGTAGCTAACGAGCGGAATATGGACTTGAGTTTATATTCAAGAGTTAAGTTCAATGAGTATGATAATGTCTCCTATTTCAATTTGACCGGTTTAAACTCAGAAACACTGACATTCAATGTGCCTGTTCAATTCACAGGAGATAACAAGATGCTTTACACGGTTTACATGGATTCCGGGAGATCACTCTACATCAATTCGATATATGTTTACGAGAAGATGCCCGACGCTCCGGTAACATTGTACACTGACAAAGACGTTTATAATATGGGTGAAAATGTGACAATATACATCGTTGACGTCACCAAAACAGGTGTGCTGAACTTAACAGCGCCTGACTTCACTTATAATGATATGATAAGCAGTCCGACTACGCTTGAATTCACTCTTCCGGAACTGAGATCAGGGACTTATTATATTGACTATACTTTTGAAAACTTTACATCGGCATATCCATTTGACGTCATTGGATATTCTGCAAGAATAATCGAAGCAAATTCGGATCAGGAAAAATATTACAATGGAGATATTATAAAGCTGAGAATAAACATCGAAGCAAACAGGAACGTATCCGGATTACTGAAGACATGGATTTATGATCCTGAAAATGAATTAATAGATGAGTTCGAGATGAATGAGAATTTAATGGAATCAGAGAACAAAATAGAGATAAGCAGAAGCTTATCGACAAACATATCCGGAATACATGTAATTGTATATGGATTTTCCGCTGATTTGGGTGGTAGTTTAACAATGCTTGCTTCAGGTGCGGAATATTTTGATGCAGAAGCTGATAATATTCCACCGGTAGCAGATGCAAATGGTCCCTATACAGGTGTTGTTGATTCTCCGGTTATCTTCAATGGGACTGGTGCCTATGACCCGGACGGTACAATTACAAGTTATGAATGGGATCTTGATGGTGACGGAGTATTTGATGATGCAACCGGACCGGAACCGTCAAAGACGTGGGATTCTACATATTCAGGTACTATCTCTCTCAAAGTAACAGATAATGATGGAATAGCTGATATAGATAGCACCACTGTAACTGTTGAAGAAAATCCGATACTGTATTGTAATATTTCATTATCAAAGGGCTGGAACCTGATATCAGCTCCTTTAAATCTCACCACCTGGGAGCTAGGTGAAGAAGCAGTGGTAGGCGATCCGTTAAACGTCACACCAAAGAACAGTCTAACATCCATCTATCAGTACAACGCCACATCAGGATCATTCGAAAAATGCGACTATTTTGATAACTGGGGTTGGTCTCCTGCTACAGGATCTGAAAGCTTTATCGAGCTCGAACCCGGAAGAGGATACTGGGTAATGGCAAATCAAGACTGTGTTTTAACATTTGATGGAACAAGTCCGTCTGATCTGGACATAACATTGAAAGAGAGCTGGAACCTTGTTGGATGGTATTCAATGTCCGAAGCTCTGTTAGGCGAAGAAGCAGTAGTAGGGAATCCGATAAATGTCACTTCAAAGAATAGCTTGACCTCTATTTATAGATATAACGCTACCGCAGGATCGTTTGAAAAATGCGATCACTTCCCTGATTGGGGCTGGGGGCCTGCCACAGAGTCTGAAGAGTTTACTCAGCTAGAGCCGGGAAGAGGGTACTGGGTGATGGCTGAGAATAAATGTGTATGGAAGCATGAAGTATGATAAAATTAGTAAAAAAAGCAGCATCAGCCTTAACACCTGCATTGACATACCTAATAAGCAAAGGAAGTGCTGTATCTCCAGAAGTTACTCCTACTGCGATATCAGTAGCATATTTTTTGAAGAACTGTGAAGGAGAGAAATAAACATGCAGAATATTGAACTAAAATACTTTCATCAAAAGCGTTTACGAACTTATTCATTGCATAAATTGGTATCCTTTGTCTTCATTGTATTAATGCTGGGATTATTATTTGTAAATGTAGTCTCCGCTGATAACATATGTGAATATCTAAGTGATGATAATGATTTAAACGAAACAGAGCATTATGGTGATTCTGAGATATTAAATTCGTCTGAATACTATTCATTAAGTTCTGAAATTGACCGCTTTTTAAAAGCCAATAAACCTGTGTTCCTATTCTTTCATGCAGACTGGTGCCATTTCTGCCAGCAACAGAAACCCATAATTGACAATTTAGAGCAGGAATACGCTGATAAGATTGCTTTTATACGTATTAATGCTGAAGATGACTTACAGGCAGTGCATGAGTTTGAAGTAACAGGATTTCCTGCTATGTTTTTGATTGTCGATAAGAATGAAGAAGGGTATGTTTATCAAGAATTTAATGGGTTTACAGAGAAAGAAGTATTGAAATATAGTTTTGATTATATTGTTGATATTGGGGGTTTGCCTGAAGATTTTGTTTTTCCTCAGTCATACTCATCATTCCAATTTAGCCAAACAGATTTAGACAATTTTTCAATCATTAACCAAGAATATCTCAGTTTGAGTGAATTTAAATTGGAATTAACAAATGATAGTGATTTTAAGAATCTGCATAATCATGCACGAGAATTGGGATATATTTATCCATCAACAATAGTAAAGACGATTTACAATGATAATTTGACAACTACACTAGTAGTAATGAGCTCAAATGATAATGGATCCATTTTCTTATCAAGATTTTCTTCAAACAATGAAATCTTTTCAATGTTAATGAAGGTTGATAACACAAGTATTATGTTTTTCGATGAAGATGGGGGAATGAAGATAGATATTAATGGTTCTATGTCAAGTTGGTGTACTCATCACAGTTGTACTTTTTGGAATTATATGGGTTGTTTTGGATCATGTATTATATATGAAGACGTTGCAAACATTGGTGATGATTTTCGGAAAGTTATTGTGACTATTAAAGATTGCTATCCATGTGCAGTATGTGTCGGTACATGCACTTTAGCAATTAAAATTTGTATCGCTACTATTCCCGCAGGTGGAGCTGGATGTCTTATGTTGCCATCATGTATTCATTGCATTGAGGGTGCTAGTTTGCCAAGTCCAGAGCCAGGAATACCCGGTATGACATGTGTAGATTGTTTGAAAGATTCATTTTCAGTTATAAGTACAGGTTATGCAAGAGTATCGGGATGTATAAGTACATGTAAGGAAGATTCAACTCGCTATCCATATCCTGGTAGAAAATGTTGTATGAATCCGTCTAAAGGGATACGCTGTCCTAATACGGCTACAACTTGTGAGAAATGTACTGGAAACGTTCGTGAGCTGTTTACATGTGAAGATTGCGATTGGCAATTTACTCATATATTAGAATTTTGTGAAGATGGTAGATGTATAGAGAATAAATGCAAAACAACATGTAAAAAACCAGATGATCCAGATGTTGCTCCAGGTAATGATAAACCTGATGAAACCTATGATGTTTCGACACCCAAGATAACTCTGGAAAGTACAATTGATCCTGTAACAATGCCTGATGTTGCCGTTCTATTCAAAGGTTTTCCCCTCTCTACACAAAAACTTTTAGCAGACTTTAATGAGCCTAGCACCTTTATAGACATCGATTTCCTTCCAGATTTAGTAGATCATTATCCTGTTCTTATTATCCCCACAGGTGGACTTCATGGTTTAGATTCTTCACCATCATTTAAATCATATCTTGAACAATATGTTAAAAATGGTGGTATATTAATCGTTTTCTCTCAACAGCATGGTTACGAATACAACGTACTACCCAAGGGGAATCTCAGCGGATTTGGCTGGATCGAAGATCAAAGTTGCCAGCATCGCTCTGTTTATATTGATACATACCATCCAATCCTTTCTGGTCAGGATTCCTTGACATCAGACGTTACTGTTGATGGTTACTTCACAAAATATTCAGAAAACGCCACAATATTACTCAGTAGAACGAAAAACGGAATGCCGGTAATGCTGATGTATGAATATGGAAATGGAACAGTAATTGCATCCACAATTTACACTGATTGGGCTTCCACTCACTATCAAGCAACTCAGGACGGCAAGAACCTTGTTAGAGATATGATCGCGTGGGCTAAAGATAGGACGGAAATATCGGAATACGGAAGAAGCCATACTGTCAATGTCTCCGTAAATGTAACGAATGTGCATTTGCCAATACCATCAGTAGAATATCCGCAATATGAACCAGGTAATACTATTAATGTCCCTGTCAACGTGACAAATTATGCAAATGTTACATCAGACAAATTATCTTTCGAGGTGTTTGACCCAGACTACAAGATGGATTATGTGAATGTCTCTGTTTCTATACCTGCAAATGAAACAAGAATAGTCAACCTCATGTATCCAACGATAAACGAATCAAAAAGAGGGGCTTATTTTATTCTTTATTCATTGTACGCTGGTGAAACATTAATTGGTGCAGGATTTGGAGGAGGATTCGCCATTGGTGTCAATACAAGCAATCTATCTACATATAATGTCAACATCACTCTAACAGACCCCTACAAAGAAATTGTCAAACAAGAGAACATTTCGGTTTACGTACCTCCAGGAGAGATAAAAACCGTTAAATTCACCTATGCAAATCCATCAAAGCTTGGAATATGGAATTTAGAGTATGACATACTGGATTACAATGACACATTCATAGACTCAGGTGCAGAGAAATTCGCAGTGAGCAAATATGCAGAGAATCCGGATGGTTTTGCGTATCAAGGTAAAGATATAACCCTTACGGTATCATCTCCTGAAGAGCGATACGCTTATGGAAGCGATGTCCCGTTCACGATTCACGTCTGGAATAAAGGAGATACAGACAGGGACATTCAAGTAAAAACATACTACCAGGACTGGTCACTGCGATCAGTATCATTAGAAGAGGTGAATGAGACGTTAAATGTACCGGCAGGCGGAGATGCGACATATATGCACACCGTTCACGTCGGCGACATTCTCTTATCACACAATCAACTGATAATCAGAGCTAATTTCTATGAAGACGGGAGTAATCTTGGCAGGACAGAAAAAGTAGTCTGGATGTTCCGTCCGTCTGTCAGCATTCATGTGGAAACCGACCAGAACGAATATTCGAAAGGTGAGGATGTTTCTATTTCGCTCAATCTCACAAACAAGCAAAGCGCACCCTGCAACGCCACCGTCACCATCAAAACACTCGACCCTGATAACAATAAGGTTTTCGAGGATACATTCAACGTAAATCTCAGTGCTTACGCATCTCTTACCAATGTGCTTGTTTTCACTCTGCCAACCACAACCGAATACGGCGCATATCTCGTAACCGCAGAGGCATACTCCAATGGCGACAAGATAGGCTCAGGCTCTACTTATTTCGAGGTGAAGAAGGGTTATATGGTCAGGATGACATTCGACAAGCCAGATAATGCATATAGAGTAAGGGAGAACATGAGTTTTGAATTGGAAGTAAAAAATTTCGGCTCTGCTTTATGGAACTCAGCAATAAGCATATCCATCCCTTCTCTTGGTTTCGGAGACTCCCAATATGTATCCTTAAATCTAAACGAAATAAAAAAATTTAGTTATAATTTGAACATTCCAGGAACAACTCCAGCTGGCAAACACAATGTTATTGTTACTATAGGCTTTGATGATACTGTGAAGAGATATTATTTTATCATTCCGGATTCGAAGCTGATTCTAAGTTCCGAAAAGATAAGTTACAATGCTGGCAGTTATTTTGATATTAA
>Ga0255426_10170_pt1 | contig 13274 bp, 8 predicted proteins | sample ANMaggSeSYBR02J9_FD_182666 | JGI IMG/M metagenome (GOLD analysis project Ga0255426, IMG submission 182666) | Sediment cell enrichment communities from methane seep in Santa Monica Basin, California, United Staets - ANME aggregate JGI... | ecosystem: Environmental > Aquatic > Marine > Cold seeps >...
ATCCAGAGCCGACATTATGATGGATACTTCCTTTGAGGTCAGTGATGGGAGTCCTCTCACAGATAGGATCATACTAAAAGCCAGACGGCCCAGGGAGATAATCAACTCGTTACGATTAAAAGGATTTGAGGATTTCATCCTTGCCCAGCGATTATTCTCAGATACCGAAGAGATCATTAAAGACCAGGAAAAAATGCCTGATAAAGGTGACTATTTTAGTCTAATACTTGCGAGGAAGCGCCGTGAATAATAGTAATACAAATAATGTTAAAAATATGAGGAATAGTATTAATAATAAAATATATTTCGTGGGTGCAGGTCCGGGAGACCCTGAACTGATCACAGTAAAAGGACAAAGGCTTATTAAGAGCGCTGATCTTGTGGTATATGCCGGCTCCCTGGTAAATCCTGTGTTATTACAGGATGTCAAAGCCCTGAAGATCAACAGCTTCGGAATGCGTCTGGAAGATATCACCGGCGTAATGGTAGATGCGCTCAACCAGGGTAAAAAAGTAGTTAGACTACACAGCGGTGATCCGTCATTGTATGGTGCTATTATTGAGCAGATCAATGAACTTGACAAACATGGAGTAGATGTGAAAATAGTACCAGGGGTATCTTCCCTATTTGGTAGTGCAGCCGCCCTGGGTACTCAATTGACACTAAAAGGGGTAAGTGAGACCTTGATCATTACCCGCCCTGCAGGTGAGACATTAGCAAAAGATGACCTGGCAGCATTGTCAAGACATGGAGCGACTATGGCAGTATTCCTTGGAACAGATAAGATCGAACATATCATGCAAAGGGTTGAATATCCACCTGATACACCTGTTGCCGTAGTATACCATGCTACATGGGAAGACCAGAAGATCATTAGAGGAACTGTTGATGATATCGCAGATAAGGTCAAAGAAGCGGGATTAACACAATCTGCTATGATACTTATAGGTGGAGTAGTGGATCCAGTAGAGTACAGGAGGTCTCATTTATACGCACCGCAATAATCTATCTGGAACATAACTTAGACGTTGCTTGTACCATCCGGACATGTGTGGATGCAGATCTTATCCCTTATGATAAAGAAGCCTTTAAAACAGCTTTTATAGAATACCAGGCCATTATAGCGGTCATGGCATGCGGGATCGCTGTTAGGGGAGTGGGGCCGCTGCTTAAAGATAAATGGACTGATCCGGCAGTAGTAGTAACGGATGCAGGATTAAACTATGCAGTGGCCTTATGCGGAGGTCATCACGGTGCCAATGAACTGGCACAGCGTCTCGCGGTTACCGGGGCATGCCCTGTCATAACCACAGCTACTGAAGTTATGGGCCGTCCCTGTGTTGAAGAGATGGCACAGGCACTGAACTGCGAGATAGTGAATAAAGAATCTACTAAAGTTGTTAATACCTGTCTTCTTAATTCAGACCTGCCAGTGATCGAGATACACGGACCAAAGGTGGTCATAACAGACAGTAATGTATCAGTTCTTAAAAAGAAAACAGATCCTCAACACAAAAGCGGGGTTATTGTAGGCATAGGGACCAGGCACGCAATATCCTCTAGTAATGTAATAGATGCTGTTTATCAAGCTTTGAAAGAGTGCGGCCTGGAATTAGCTGATGTGGAACTGTTTGCTTCGGCAGATATCAAACAGCATGAGGTAGGACTCATTGAAGCTATTGCCAAAATGAAGGGAGAGATCGTATTCGTCCCTGCTGAGGTGATCAATTCCATCGAAACACCATCCGAATCAGCAGCCTTAAGACTGGGACTTATTGGTGTAAGTGAACCGGCTGCACTGGCACTGAGCCGTGAAAAGGAACTAATTATGAAAAAAAAGGTGTATAATAATGTCACAATCGCCATCGCACGTTAGTGGAAAACTCTATGTAGTAGGGATCGGACCCGGTTCTTTGGAACACATGACCTTAAGGGCGCATACAGTGATCAAAGAAGCAGATGTTATTCTCGGAAACGGTACTTATCTTGATCAGATCAAAGACCTGATATCTACACAACAGGTGTTTCGTTCAAGTATGGGGCATGAAGTGGAAAGAGCTAAGAAGGCTATTGATCTTGCTATGGATAGTAAGGTAGTAATGGTCAGCGGCGGGGATTCGAATATCTATGGCATGGCAGGTCTGGTACTGGAAGTTGCCAGACAGGTTGATCTTAGTGTGGATATTGAGATCGTGCCTGGCATAACAGCTTTAAGTGCAGCTGCAAGTCTGCTTGGTGCTCCTGTTGTTACGGATTTTGCAGTGATCAGCTTAAGTGACCTGCTTACGCCATGGGAAGTTATTGAAAAACGCCTGTATGCTGCTGCAGAGGCAGATATGATAATTGGTATCTATAACCCTAAAAGCAGACAGCGCAATACCAATTTCCAAAAAGCTATAAAGATAATCCGTCGCAACAGGGTAGATACCGCACCTGTAGGAATTGTCAGGAATGCACTACGCACAGAAGGTGAGTCAGTGGTTGTGACCACTTTGGGAAATATTCTCGACCATGACGATGAAGTAGATATGAGAACTACCATAATCATAGGCAATAGCGAATCAGGGATATGGGGTTCAAGGATCATCACACCAAGGGGGTATCATAAAAAATATGACTACTGATCTGTTGAGTGCGGCTGCACATCATACTAAAGAAATTGATCCCGAACTGGTTCGCATATGCAAAGAACCGGGAGCTATAACTCCCGAAGCTATGACCATTGCCGAAGCAGGACGTGAAGTTGCCAGGAAGATCGTGGGAGATAACAGTCCGGAGGATAAAATACGGCAACGTTGTGTGGTGGCTACTGGGGATCCGGCATTTAAAGACCTGTTAGTGTTTTGTAATGATCCTATCTCGTCCGGACTGCAGGCATTTTCTACCGGTGTACCTGTATTTACTGATATAAGGATGGTGCTTACAGGAATTATCAAAACAGGACATAATTGCAGGATACAATGTGTACTTGATCTTAAAGGTGCTTCTGAGCTTGCCCATGATTGTGGTATTACCAGAACATCGGCAGGATTTCTAACAGCAGCCCGGGATCTGCAGGATGCTGTTGTAGTTATAGGAAACGCACCTTCTGCTGCTATTACAATGTCGCGTATAGTAGAGTATGGCATCAGACCGGCTCTTATAATAGCTGTTCCTGTTGGGTTTGTGAATGCTGCCGAATCAAAAGAACAGGTGAGAGAACTGGATATTCCATCTATTACCTGTACCGGGACACGGGGAGGTACACCGGTGGCGGTGGCCTGTATTAATGAGTTGATTGTTATGTCGGGTAAACGCTCATTTCATGCGTGATAAAACGAAACATCGGGTTTGCTATAATTAATCTGCTATACGTGGAAAATATGAATTACGCCAGGTAAACAAAAAGTTAATGGACATTAAAATCATAAGATAATATGCAAATGAGGTATTAAAAACATGTTAAAAAGAGCAGTTATAATCGCAAAAGGTGATGTTCAAAGAGTAGGTTATAGAGATGCTGTTGAACGAGTAGCTCGTAAAAATAATATCATCGGCACTGTCTCTAATATCGAACCGTATGACGTAATGATTATTTGTGAAGGTGATATGAAAAATATCGAACCCTTTATTAATCAGATCAGGATCAAGAAATATCCTATTGAAGTAGAACATCTTGATATTACCTTTGAAAATGCAACAGGAGAATTTACTTTCTTTAAAATAAAACGCGGTGATATGACCGAAGAACTGGGTGAACGTCTTGATGTTGCAAATTCTAAGATGACAGAAATGATTGGAAAACAGGACACAATGATTGAAAAACAGGACACAATGATAGGTTTGCAAAAAGAAACAATAGATACCATCAAAGCAGAGGGAGAAAAAACCAGAGACACCATAACTACCCACATATCACAGGAAGTCGCGGATCTTAGATATGAGATAGAACATGTAAAATCAACACTTGCAAAAGTAGTAGAAAAAGTGGGTGTTTTATAATAACAAAATCCCTGATTTGATACCTTTTGCAGATATGAAAAAATAAACATATTTATTTATCCTGCACTTTGGTATCATTCAATTTTCAACACAGAGACGCAAAGCGTGCAATTTTTTTTATAGTATATCAAGTATAACTTGATATATTGAAAATGCTCACTTTATTCGCATTTTCTAATCCTCCATTCTTCCAGAATGTCGGTCAAGAAAATTCGACCGAAGGGAGGATTTTGTTCTTATCACAGGAGATATCTAATGCAAAAAATGACACCTGCCATGCGCCAGTTCTATGAAGCCAAAACACAACACCCGGATGCCCTTATATTATTCCGGATGGGCGACTTTTATGAGTCATTCGGTGAAGATGCAGGTACAATTGCCCGGGAACTGGAAATAACACTTACCACCAGGGGTAAAGGTAAAGATGGTGAAAAAATGCCTTTAGCAGGCATACCTTACCATGCATTAGACAATTATCTCCCCAGATTAATAAAAAAAGGATATAAAGTTGCTATCTGCGAACAGCTTGAAGACCCTAAACAGGCCAAAGGCCTGGTCAAACGTGGTGTGGTCAGGGTAGTCACACCCGGTACTGTTATTGATTCATCCATGCTCTCTGACCCTGGCAGTAACTACCTCATGGCCGTAGTTGAAAAAGAAAATAAAAATGAAAAACAAAATAAATTCGGGATATCCTTTCTTGACATCTCTACCGGAGAATTTATAACCACCCAGGTAACAGATGCACCGCCATATGATATGGTTGCAGGTGAAGCTGCCAGGATGCATCCTACGGAATGCATACTCCCATCTTTACTGTTTAAATCCCAGGAATTTATCGGTAAACTAAAAGAGAACTCTTCACTGATCATTAACCAGTATAGTGAAGAGGCCTTTGATCATAACAATGCTAAAGAGCGCCTCCTGAATCATTTCGGCACTACTACACTGGAAGGTATGGGTCTGGAAAATATGCCTGCTGCAACTTGCGCTTCTGGCGCCGCACTGGCCTATGTACTTGAGACCCAGATGAGGGAGCTGGACCACATCCGTATCCCGAGAATATATTTTGATGATCAGTTCATGATACTCGACCCCATCACATTGCGCAACCTGGAATTGATCAAGAACGTACGTGATGGTTCTTCAGATTCATCGCTGCTTAAAATACTGGACCGTACCAGCACTTCAATGGGTTCGAGACTGCTTCGAAAATGGTTACTTACTCCACTTATCCACCCATCGGATATCAACCGCAGGCTGGATAGTGTCCAGGAAATGACAGATAATACCCTTATGCGCTACGACCTGCGCTCTCTTTTATCAAGTATCAAAGATATAGAGAGGCTTATTGGCAGGATAGTATATGGCAATTCAAATGCAAGGGACCTGGTAGCTTTACGCGCCTCACTTAGTGTCCTGCCAGGTATCAAATCATCCCTACATGGAGCAGGTATCAAATCCGGACTATTGATGTCTATAAAGAGCGGGATATGCGATTTTACAGAGCTTACCGAATTACTGGAGGCCTCTATTATAGACGAGCCCCCTGTCAGTATACGTGAAGGCGGATTTATAAAGCCGGGATATAATGCCCAGCTGGACGAATTTAAGGACATGGCAGCTCATGGAAAGGACTGGGTAGCCAGACTGCAAAAGCAAGAACGTGAGCGAACAGGTATCAAATCCTTGAAAATTGGATATAATAAGGTATTCGGATATTATATTGAAGTAACAAAAACCAACCTATCCCTGGTACCTGATGAATATATACGCAAACAAACCACTACCAATGCCGAGCGCTTCTTTACACCGGAATTAAAGGATAAAGAAAGTATAATACTGCGCGCAAATGATAAACGGGTTGCCCTGGAATATGACCTGTTTATCGAGATCACGCATATGATCGCAGATCATGCTGCGCAGCTTCAGGAGACTGCCAGTTTGATTGGTGAGCTGGATGTCATTACTAACCTTGCAGAAGCTGCAGTAAATAATAAGTATATCAGGCCCGAGATCAATGAAACATGTAATATCCTTATAAGGGATGGACGGCATCCCGTAGTTGAGCATTCACTAAGGGGCGGGTTTGTTCCCAACGATATCCATATGGACTGTGATAGTGATCAGTTCCTGCTTTTAACAGGTCCTAATATGGCAGGAAAATCCACATATATGCGTCAGAGTGCACTTATAGTTATTATGGCACAAATGGGGAGCTTTGTGCCAGCCACCTATGCCTCAATAGGAATAGTTGACCGGGTGTTTACAAGAGTCGGAGCCTTTGACGATTTGGCCAGCGGCCAGAGTACCTTTATGGTAGAAATGGTCGAGCTGGCAAACATCCTTAACAATGCTACTTCAAAAAGCCTTATCCTGCTGGATGAAATAGGCCGAGGTACCAGTACATTTGACGGATATAGCATTGCCCGTGCAGTAGTAGAGTACATCCATAATAAAGGACGCACAGGTATCAGGTCGCTCTTTGCTACACATTACCATCAGCTTACCAACCTGGAAGGAACACTCAAACGTCTTACGAACTATCACATAGCAGTAAAAGAAGAGGGGCACGATCTGGTATTCTTACGTAAGATCGTGCCAGGCGCTACTGATAAAAGTTACGGCATCCATGTAGCCAGGCTGGCAGGTGTACCGCTGGCAGTGACAAAAAGAGCAAAAGAAGTATTAAATGAAGTAGAATCCGAAAAACTCGGAGCAAAGTCAGGATCTAATGTCAGGTATACCCAGTTAATGCTGATCGACCCGGGTATGGATGATCCAACTCCTGTTGACCCGGTACTTGAAGAACTAAAAAGCCTGGATATTGATTCCATGACGCCTATAGATGCACTGACCACACTGAATAACCTGATAACTAAAATAAAGGGACATACCCAACATGAAGAAGATACACATCCTGGATGAAGCTACCATCAATAAGATAGCAGCCGGAGAGGTGATAGAGCGACCTGCTTCTGTGGTCAAGGAACTTATTGAGAACTCTATTGATGCAGGGGCTACTGATATTAAAGTAGAGGTCATGGGAAGCGGCGTCCAGTCGATCCAGGTTACAGATAACGGGTGTGGTATGAGTAGAGATGATGTATCAATTGCTTTTCTAAAACATGCCACTTCCAAGATCAATAATGCCCGTGATATTGAGAAAGTCATGACTTTGGGTTTTCGAGGTGAAGCACTTTCTTCTATTACAGCAGTAGCCAGAGTAGAGATCATCACCTGCCGTGAAGATGACCTGGTAGGTACCAGACTGGTGATACATGGTGGAAATGTTGTAAATGTCAGCGAAACCGGGGCAGCTAAAGGTACTAGTATACTGGTGAAGGACCTGTTCTATAATACCCCTGCACGCAGGAAGTTCTTAAAAAAAGAAAAAACCGAACTGGCACATATTGTGGATAATATCACAAAGAATGCACTGGGTCATAACAACATCTCATTCTCACTCTCACATGATGGTAGGGAACTGTTCCGCTCTCCCGCATCCGGTGGAGTATTTGATACAATAGTACATGTATATGGTCCAGGGACTGCAAGGGAACTGATACCTGTGAAAAGTAAGACTGATCTTGCACGGATCACAGGATATATATCAAGACCGGGATACACCAGAGGTGGTAAGGACCACCAGGTTTTTTTCATAAACGACCGGGTGGTGAGTTCAAAGACGGTAAGTGATGCCCTCAGGCTTGGATATTATACTATGCTGCCAGGTGGCAGATATCCTGTAGCAGTATTGAAAATATCTATGGATACCAGTGAAATAGATGTGAATGTCCACCCTACAAAACAGCAGGTAAGGTTCAGCCATGAACTTGCAATAAAGGAATGTATAGCAGAGGCGCTACGATCAGCCCTGGCATCTCATGAACTGGTTCCACAAAAGAAAAAGCCCGATCAAATGATACTATCTCAGCCAGAGCATGGAAAGCAGAATCCGGATAAAGATTTGATCATCCTGGAGGAACAGTCAGGATTCAAAGTGCCCACAGATACAAACCGGAGATTAAAACGTACAGAACGCTACCTGCTAAAGACTACAGAACAATGTGAGATACCTTCTGATATACAGGTACTGGGTCAGGTAGATAAGGTCTATATAATTGCCAGTACAGGTGATGGATTTATTATCATTGACCAGCATGCAGCACATGAGCGTATCCTTTATGACCAGATACAAGGATCGCTAGAAACAGGAACACAAGAACTTATTACTCCTATTAACCTTGAACTTAGCTCAAAAGAAAAAGTACTGATAAAGGATTACATCCCTTACCTGGAGACCTTTGGTTTTGTTATTTCGAAATTCGGGCCGGATTCCTTTGCAGTAACCTCGATCCCTACTATACTTGGGAAATTGGAAGATCTTACAGTGGTGCACGATATTATTTCGGATATTATTTCACAGGGAAGAATAAAGGATGAGACCGGGATTGCCGGACAAGTTAGTAGAAGCGCTGCCTGTCGAGGTGCTATTAAAGCAGGAGCTACTCTGAGCAATGAGCAGATGAAGAGCCTTATAGCCCAGCTTTATCTAAGTAAGAACCCCCATACATGCCCTCATGGCCGGCCTACTATAGTGGCATTGACCCGGGATGACCTGGATAAGATGTTTAAGAGAAAATAGTACAACTAATCATTAATTTTAAAAATTCTCTTTTTATCAGTAATGGATATCCTGTGATTTGGTACAAGAACCTTATTACTTGGTGCGGTTATCGTAATTATATTATCAGAAATATCAACAACCCTGCCTGAATGATATTGATTATCGAAAGTCCATAGTACCTTTACCCGATCACCTATCGTTATTTTTTCGTTTTGCAATTTAATCAGTTTATAATAATACAAACGTGTTGATAAATGTTGTGTTTTGATGTTATGGAATTCCCAATAAATAATTTACCAAAATGTGGGTTTTATGGTGACATCCCACTTTGGGAGTTTAGCCAAATTATATTTAACATTATATCTATTAAACGTTTGATCATTATGTGTGAACTAACTGCAATCTTAGCTGATGGGAATAACAAAGAAATACTGATGAAAGATGTGATACGCTTGGAGGTGAACGGTGATGAAATTGTCATTACCGGTATATTCGGGGATATAATAACTGTTCATGGAATAATAAAGAGTATAGATATAGCCAAACAGGAAGTACTTATAAAAGAATAAAATCCTCCCTCAGGTCGATTTACTTGATATATTAAAAATAAGGTAGATGTCAGGATTATTTCTCCTGACATCCACCCTAAAATAGACCTACCGGATGTAATTCTTAATTATAATTTCCTGCTGTTATTGTCTAATTTGTATAGGCAATATCCTTTCCACCCCTTTTTAATGTAATTTTATCCATAATTTTACCTTCCCGTTTACTGAAATATCTAATTAAAACCATAGGATGTTCAATATTTGAATATCCTGAGTGGATTATTCAGTATAAAGTTATATGGACGTTATTGGTATTTATACTTTTCCACCAATCGTCATGTTTAAGATTTATTATACTTTTGAATAGTAAAGTATAACTTGATATATGGAAAATGCTCACTTCGCTCACATTTTCTAATCTTCAACTTCTTATCCGGGGTTACATATTTTATAGAATAGAAAGTAATCTTGATATAATCAGAAAATATTTTTTAAGACACAGATTTAAGGTTGCCGTGGTAGACAGTGTTAATCCGTGTCTATACTTCTTACTTTTCTATAAGTCGTTTTATCTTCACTTCAATTTCACTGGCTTTCTCAGTCATAGAATCAAATGTTAGATCACCCTGTGAAACACTATATATAACTGCACCGACAGAGAATATACCAATTATCCCCAGTAGTATCATAGCAATAATACTTATTGAACTATCTCCTGTTACTTTAAACTGACCTTCACAATCACCGATCTTAACATCGTATTTGCCTGATTTTGATTTATTTACTGAAAATGTGATAGTACTGCTCTCACCAGGACCAAGTGTTACATCCCTGGTGGATTCTTCCTCCTCGTTTAAATAGAGAATTACTGTCTCAGCTTCGCGTAGTGTACCAAAATTAGCAGTATCGACACTAATAGTGACTATTTCCCCCGGGTCTACTTCTTCCGGATCGATGATCAGGTTTTTGAATACCAGTTTTGCAGATGGGTCTGAGATATCAATATCCTTTGATACATCCTGATAGCCTGATTTGGAGGCTGAAATGGTAAATGTCCCTATCTCATCAGGTGTATAGGAAATATTTCCGCTTGATGGTGTGGTCCCCAGGTCAATACTTCCGAACATGACCGAAGCACCACTGAGTGGAGAACCTTCTGATGTAACTATTATAGTTAATAGTTCATTTTCATCTACTACTAACGGGAATTTAATATCAATTGCTTTAGGTAGAAATATTACTTCGATCTCACTGCTGTCACTGTTATAACCGGTTTTGGATGCAGTAATGTTAAATGATCCCGTTTCTGTTGGTGTATATACTAGTTCACCATTTGAATCCGTTGCGCCTATTTCTATATTACCGAATGATATGTATGCATCTTCCACTTCATCGCCATCAGAGGTGACTTTTACAGTGAACTCCTGATTACTATAGATATTATCCGGAAAATCGATCTCGAGGGATTCCAGTGCTTCTACTTTGATCTCCTGGAAAGGATGAAACCGTACTTTATCATCATCATTATCTGCAACCTTGATCTTGATATCTCCCATTATACTAATGGTATCACCTTTACCGAGAGTCATCTTGCCATCATTTGACATTTTAATTTCATCTTTAGTTACAGAATCTATTTCCATATTACCGTAAGAATCTCCTTCTTCGACCTTTTTAAAATCTTCGGATATCTGGAATATACCTATTACAAATATTGAATTAGTTTCCATACCCCTGAATATCTTATCAATATGGATAGCGATGACAGGAACATCTTCATCATCTATCTCTTTAGTATAGGTATAGGTACTATCATCATTGATAATATCTGATTTGATCTCTTCACCGTCTCTAAGCAGAGCAACCATTATCGAGTCACCATCCTGGCTTATCTCATCTATCCTGAAACTGTATCCGTCCGCCAGTGGGAGTGAATTGCCTACATACAGAGTATGTTTTTCATCCTCATCTATCAGTATCTTGCCAAGGTATCCTTTGTCCATCAGGCTTACGCGATCAGTTACAATGCTTTTGGGTTTATAGCCTGCAAAGTATTTCTCTCCCATAAAGCCGATGGATTCGTAATCATCCCATTCGCTGTATTCAAAACTCATGTTGATCGTGGAAGTGATATAGTCTAAATTTCCCCTTTCTATAGTCCTGCCTTCACGATTGTCAAGCCTTAAGGTTTCAGTACATTCTCCACTATCCATATCATAAAGCAGACCTTCAAAGTTCAGAGGCGTCCATTCATAATTAAGATCATCAGTAACTGTACCCCTAAGTTCATAAGTACCTGGTTCTGATGTATCTACAGTAAGTGCAAACCTGATATCATTACAATCTCCAACCTCAATATTGATCTTTCCCATCAGGTTGAAGGTCTTTCCTTTCTTGAGTGAAACATCCTTTGAGTTTTCCATGGTTATTTCATCAGAATTTACTCCTACAATCTCCATTAGGCCGAATTCGTCTCCATTCTCTACACTTATATAATCATCAGAAATCTGGAAGATGCCATCAATACTGATAGTGCTGGTCTCCATACCCCTAAACACAGTATTTACATGTAAAGCGATAATGGGAATATCATCGGCAGAACCCATGTCTTTTTTATAGGTAAAAGTACTGCCTTCTGAGAGGATGGTTTCATATATACTTTCTCCGTCCTTGAACAGGGCTACCATAACATCATCTCCTGATGCCGCATATTCAGTAACACGGAATTCATATCCTTCCTCAAGTACAAGTGGAATACCTGATTTGATCATCCGGGATTCATCATCATCAATAAGTACACGGCTCAATATTTCTTCATCCAGCAGGCTGAAGCCATCATTCATTATACTGTCTTCTTTATAGCCTGCAAAATATCGCTCTGCCATAAACCCAATGACAGAATAGTTGCCAAAACTATTGCATTCAAATTCTTTCACAATAGGTTTGGTCATATATTCTATGTCACCATCATCAATGGATCTATCACCTATGTTTTTTATAGTAAGGGTTTCTTCTCCTTCATTAGTATCCAGATTATAGTAGAAGCCGCTGAAGCTCTGGGGGGTCCAGGTGTAAGTATCTGACATATCTTCTTTCTCATCCCATATGCGGTTGCCTGATTCAAAAGTTTTTGATTTGACCTCCCAGTTCCATTCATGGGATTTAGTGGCACTTGTTGTAGTATTTGTGGCTACAACTTTAACTTCATAATTGCCTACAGAATTTATAGATGTGGTAAATGAACCTGAAGTAACTGATGTATTAGTATCCTTTGGATCCGGATCAGGATCTATAAACCATTCAATATCACATATTTGGTTTACCTGTATTGAAAATGTTTTAGATTCACCTTCACTGGTAGAGACATCCTCTCCTGGAGGAACAGGGTTACTGATCACTAATTCTGCTGGAACTACAGACCATATCCATGTAGCATTATTTGTTCCGTTTGTATTTTCAATAGTTACTGTAATATTGTATGTACCAATAGGTGCTGTACTATTAGAAAAAATTGATGACGTCTTAAGTATTTCACTTTCCATTTCTGTTCCATTCATCAACCAGGTAATATTTACTGGTTGATCTATATCTATTGAGAATTCTCGTTCAATTCCAACATCAGATTGCGGATCATTTGAAGGTTGTTGCTGGGTAATGGATGGTGGTGGTATTTTAATAACATTCCAGTCCCAGGTTGTTATGTTCGTTCCATTCTGGTTTTGTACTAATACTTCAACAATATATGTACCAATAGGAGAATTGTTGGTAAATGATGATGAATAAATTGGTCCTGGAAAAAAATCCATTTCAGTGCTATTCAAATACCAGGTAACATTAACAGGTTGGTTAATATCAATACTGAATAGTTGAGAAGTCCCATTGTCTGTATCATGAGGAGTACCAGGGGATATACTTGTAAAACTTGGCTCAGAAGGTGTATTAACACTCCAGTCCCATTTATGGGAATTTTTCCCGCTTATATTTTCTATTACAACTGTAACATTATAGTTACCTTCCGGCGCTGAATTATTGGAATATGTTGATTCATTCTTATTTGTTTCACTTCCATCATGCATTCCATTAATATACCATGTAAAATTTACTGTTTCATTTGT
>Ga0255426_10171_pt1 | contig 13243 bp, 14 predicted proteins | sample ANMaggSeSYBR02J9_FD_182666 | JGI IMG/M metagenome (GOLD analysis project Ga0255426, IMG submission 182666) | Sediment cell enrichment communities from methane seep in Santa Monica Basin, California, United Staets - ANME aggregate JGI... | ecosystem: Environmental > Aquatic > Marine > Cold seeps >...
GATTGCTGTTATTATTCATCTTTTTCATGATTTCAGTTGCAATTTCAAATTCCGAATCTTTTTCCTTCTTCTCCCTGAAAGTAGATTCAAAAATAGATAGTGCAGTTTCGATGACTTCCTCTTTGCTGATGTTGAAATGTCGTGTAATGTCATCTAATCTGTTTTTTTATCTCTTCATTTACTGTTATAGTGCTCATAAATAATTCCAAGTTCTATATGCTTAAATACCTTTGGTTAGATTTTACAAGATTTACTAAAGGGACATGTGTCCCTATTTTATATTATGTGGTCTAAATTAGGACAGTACCCGATATTGTATGGTTGACTCGACACTATACAGTAACTTCAGCAATTTCGTCACTGTTAGCTAAAACAGGCGAGAGAACCACGCCATCAATTCGTATTCAGCAAATAGATAGGTGATTCATGAGTAAAGTGGTATTTGCTTTGTTGTACAAATACTATAAGTGATATAATACCTATAATAGTTATAGGTAATTAACAATGTCTGCTACAACAATAGCTGTATCTTCGGAAACAAAAGAAATATTACGCCAATTTGGAGAAAAGGGTGAGAGTTATAACAATATAATCAGAAAGCTCATCAAAGAAGCTGGCTGGAAAAGGTTGGATAAACGATGGAATAAAATACTTGAAAACGATGAGTTCATTTCGATGGACGAACTGTGATGTATTCTGTTATCGTTTCCCGTACTTTCCAAAAGCAATTTCACTCCCTACAAAAACAATTGCAAAAAAGGATTAGAAATGCGTTAAAAGAGTTGGAAATAAACCCAAATCAACCAAGATCGGGTGCAGATATAAAGCCACTGACAAGCACCAAACCACAAAAGCACAGGATAAGAGTGGGAGATTACCGCATCATTTACATGATCGAAGAGGACACGGTATATGTAATTGAAGTTTTCAGGCGAAGTAAGGGATATTGAGTGAACAGCGGCCTGCTTACAGGTATTGCTACTGCTACCGGCCCACAGTATTATTCGATTTCTACGGCTGACCAGCTTCCACAGGTTTTCCGTGCCATCTCGTCAGAGATAGAACCTACAGACACTGATGGTGATGGTATACCTGACATCACCGAAACTGATGGATTCAGGGAGGGTATGGGACATTGGTACTATACTGATCCAAATGATCCTGATACTGATAGTGATGGACTGTCAGATGGAGAGGAAGCAGGTGTACTGGTTGAGGTAAATGGCAGGACCTATTTTAATATCATAAGTGATCCGACACTGGTTGATGGAGATAGGGACGGTATTGATGACCATGATAATGTATATTATTTAGCAGGTTGGCTTTCTCTGGCGTGGATATGCTTTACTGAATATGGGTAGCTATGGTTAGGCATACGAACTCTTGGCACAGGTAATCCCTTACTTAAATAAATACAAAAAACTGGGCATCGAGATGTGGAAATAAGTGGAATATGCTCTTCCAAAATCCCTTGTTCCCCTATGCGAATATAAGTTAGACCCAATACAGGAAAATCTGCAAAAAGCCCAGGCTGGCATTGAGGATTACATAAAGAGTCTACGGGACAATAAAGACAAACTTGAGGGATATTTATATTATTTCCATTTGAAAGAGGTTTTTTCTGATGTGTACAATGTTGAAGTTCCTGATCAGATAACGAAAGCCGTTCACAGGGAAGAGTTATCTGAAAATTAATCCTGATCATGTGCACTTGTTTATCAAATATCCGCTAAAATTTTCCGTAAATTATATATCGAAGATGATCAAAGGTAGAAGTAATAGAAAGCTCAGGAAAGGCAGGAGGTAATAAATTGGAAAAAAAAGGTTTTTATTTTATAATGATTTACCTGTTTATCGAATTATTCGTATCCACTTCAAATCATAGAGTAAAAATAACAGCCACAGAGAACACAGAGCATTTCTTCTCTGTGTCCTCTGTGCTCTCTGTGGCAGATAATATAAACATTGATTTATACAAATTGCCCTTAGATTTGAAGCGGATACAATTATTCCTATCTCCAGCCGCTGGAAATAATGCTTCAGATGAATTGAACCATTATTATTACTCAGAGACCGGAAATAACCCCCCCACCATTCCGATATGACAATTAAAAAGGGAGCCAATAGGACAATTACATGGATAATATGTGAACGAGGATTTTTAAAATTATGAAAACACAGATCCACAATCAACAAACCATCATTAATAATCCACCCCGAGTGATAGGTTTCGGAGCCCTGAACCTGGACAGGATCCTATATGTAAACAGAATTGTCAAACCGGATGAAGAGGGTTTCATCAGTTCGGTTGAGAACCATCCCGGCGGGTCCGCAGCCAATACAATAGTAGGTCTGGCCAGACTTGGTACCAGAACAGGTTATATTGGTAAGGTCGCACATGATGAAGGCGGTGAGATATTATTAAACGACCTGATATCTGAAAATGTAGACACTAGAGGAGTTACTGCTAACACTGGCAGAAGCGGAGCATGCTTTATCATGGTGGATGGAAAAGGGGATAGAGGTATTCTTGTAGACCCTGGAGTTAATGACACGATTTCAATAACAGATATTGATATGAAATATATAGATAGTGCCGACCTGATCCATATGACATCCTTTATCTGCAAAGAATCCGAGACTTCTTTTTTAACCCAGAAGCAGGTTGCTTTATCTACATCATCCCGGATTAGCCTGGACCCTGGCACGCTCTATGCCGAACGCGGTATGGAGGGTTTAATAGAATTCATTAAACGGGCACGTCTGCTATTGCCTAATTACCATGAACTACACCTCATGACAGGATGCGAGAATGTTCATAAAGGTGCAAACATGCTTATTGATGCCGGTGCTGAGTGGGTAGCTGTAAAAATGGGGGATCGCGGATGTTATGTAACAGACGGGATCATTAGCACCAAAATCCCTGCGGTAAAGGCGAATGTAGTTGATACCACAGGCGCTGGTGATGCTTTTAATGCCGGTTTTATTTACAGTATGTTGCAGGGTAAGAACATAGAAGAATGTGGGAAAATTGGAAACATTACTGCATCTATCAGTATAGCATATAGAGGTGCAAGAGCCGGACTGCCTTACTCAAAAGAATTGAAGGAATTTACAGAAGATCTTTAAGAAAAATATTAAACTTCCCCAATTTTCCTTCATAGTTTCCGGATGATATTCGTTTGACTCCGGCAACTTCCGCAGCCGCATACATAGCAGCTTTCATAGCATTCTTCAGGGCATTTTCATTTACTCCATTGATCACGATCTCAGGAATGGACTTAATCCCTTCGGGCACCATATAATCAGGGATCTTTCCCTGCAACGTAGGGCAGTATGGGTGGTTAGTAGAGGGTCCTACCTCAGGATGTTCCTGTTGTGGATATACCGGCTTTGAACCAGCAGAGCATATATCAAATGTGGTAACTGCTCCTTCAACAGTATCGACAGCTTCTACTGCCCTATCACCTGCTTCAAGAGCCGAGTCAATAGAATCACAGAAGAACCAGACATTACCTCCCATTACACCACCTGACATACCTAAATATCGCTCAATAATAAAATCTCCCATCATCAAAGGTAATACTATGGTCTCTCTATCGTATATGGTCTCTTCATGATGGTATCCATCTGCACAGTAGCCTACCGGCTTAATCATATCAATGTCCTGTTTTGAATCCAGTGCATTATAGACCGATGTAGTAGGTACGACCAGGATGCCCTGGCGAATACGCCATCCCATCTCAGATGTTAGAATATCCCGTGATCCTTTGATGTCATTGACCCATATCTGGATAATCGCACCCATTCTCCCATCCGGAGTTTCAGAAGGGGAAAGCCACGATTCGATCCCGGCTTCTGATTTGCTAAATACAGTAGACGGGAGGGCAGTGGATAAGTATGCTGCACGTCTAAGTCTTTTTTTATCCTTTGCCGTTACAATGAATCTGGTAAACACACCACTAAAGGCTTCACAATATGTATCATCCACAGGAATATTATTAATACTGAGTTTCATATAAGATCATAGGATGTTCTTACTTATAAGATCATAACATTTTGCCTGTTAGAAATTCCCTTACTACCATATTGAAATATTCATTATCCTCCAGAAAAGGAAGATGTCTTACAGATGGTATTACCGAGAACCTGCAATTCATAATATCTTTGAGTTTCCTTCCTCTTTTTATAAAAATATCATCCTCACCAAATATCACCAGTGTAGGATGTTTGATATATTCCAGTTTATCAACTGCAGTGAATTCCAGTAACTCTTCTTGCATATCAAAATAGATTTCGAGATCCTGCAAAGAAAGTATATAATCCGAATATTGCGAATGCAATCTTTCAGGTACATAATTTTTCCAGCTCATCAATAGAATCTCTCTTGCAAGAGCATCTTTATCAATACCTTTTTTTCCTTTATTCCTGAAGAAATGCCTGGATTCCAATAAAAGCCGTCTGGCTTTTAATGGATAATTCCCTTTAATGCCTCCATGTTCGGGAGGGACGCTTACCAGGATCAATGAATCAAGATGACCAGTGTGCATTGTGGCAAATAAAATTCCTACGAAACCACCCATCGAATGACCGAGAATGTCTATTGAACTATGTCCCAGTTCCCGGCGTAATGCCTCGATATCACTGGTAAAGGTATAAATATTATAACTCTTTTTTCCGGCCTTTGAGGATTTACCATGTCCTCTAAAATCAATATAGTATAATTCACGAATGTCTTCAAGCTCTGTAAGCGAATTGCTGAAATACCTGTGATCAAATCCCGGTCCGTCATGAAGTATATATAACGGTTTTCCTGCACCTCTTTTTTCATAGAAGAGATCTATACCATTTACTTTGATATGAGGAATGTTCTCACCTCGATCCTATGTGATATTTTCAAAATACTCTATGGTTTTTATCAGTCCTTCTTCTAATGGGATGTCGGGTTGCCATTTAAGTAGATCATTTGCACGCTCGATATTGGGCCTTCTAACCCTGGGATCATCCAGAGGTAATTCCTTAAAGACTATCTTCGAATCACATCCGATGATCTTAATAACGATCCTGGCAAAGTCAAGCACACTTATTTCTTTGGGATTTCCAAGATTCACAGGTCCCTCTTGTGTAGACATCATCAAGCTGTATAATCCGTCAATCAGATTTGATATGTAGCAGAAAGACCTGGTTTGTGTGCCATCTCCATAAACTGTCATATCCTTACCATTAAGAGCCTGGTTGATAAAATTCGGAACAACACGCCCATCATCTGCCCGCATCCTGGGTCCGTATGTATTGAAGATACGTGCTATGCATGTATCTACTCCATGAAACCTGTGATATGCCATTGTAATTACCTCAGCATATCGCTTTGCTTCATCATATACACCTCTTGGACCAATAGGGTTAACATTGCCCCAGTATGTTTCAGGTTGTGGGTTTACCAGTGGATCACCGTAAACCTCTGATGTGGAAGCAAGTAATAAACGTGCACCCTGTTCTTTAGCCAGACCAAGCATATTGTAGGTACCCAGTGCTCCGACCTTTAATGTCTGGATTGGCAGATCAAGGTAATCAATTGGAGATGCAGGTGATGCAAGATGAAAAATATATTCAATTTTATCACCAAAATAGATTGGTTTGGTTATATCATGTTCTATATAAGTGAAATGTTCGGATCTTATATGCTCTATGTTCCGTGTGGTACCAGTAACCAGATTATCTATACAGATGATCTCATGTCCTTTCTCAAGTAAGAGATCACATATATGTGACCCTACAAAACCTGCTCCGCCTGTTACAATTGTTTTCATATGATCTATTTCCTAAAATTCTATTGATGAAGAATCCCCAATATTTAAAGAATTATGCTTGCCTGTAAGGTTTGCATCATCCCCGATAATGGATGATTGTAGATTAATTTTTGAAATATGACTCCGTGAACCTATCACACTGTTTGATATGATAGAATTGGTAATATTCGTATCTCTTGCGATTGATGTATATGGTCCGATAACCGAATTCTTAATCTTCACATTTTTTCCTATAGCAACCGGACGTATCAATACCGAATCAATAATCTCGCTGGTGCTATTCACATCATCCTTCTCATCTAGCAAAACACGATTGGTAGCAAGCAGAGATTCAGCATGTCCGCAATCATACCAACTGGATACTGTAAAGGTCTTGAACTTACTTCCCCGTTTGATCATTTCTTCCAGTGCGTCAGTTAACTGATATTCATTACGTGTTCTTATATCATTGGTGATCATCCAGTCCAGGATCTCAAACAGTACTGGAGTTTCCTGGATAAAATATACACCTGAAATTCCCAGGTTAGAGGTGGGATGTTCTGGTTTTTCCTCAAGTTTTTTAATATAATCCGAAGAAGGAGTGAGTTCGACAATACCATACTTTTGCGGATCATCTACTTCCCTTACACCAATAGAACCGGCACAGCAGCCATTATTAGAATATTGCTTATAAAAGTCCATATAGCCTGATTTAAAGATCATATCACCTAAAGCGATCATGATCTGGGAATCGCCTGCAATATCGCGGGTTAAATATATCGAATGCCCGAGACCAAGTCGTTCTTGCTGGTCAACATACTTGATGTTGAACACATCTTTGTAATGCTCATCGATATATGATATCACCTGGTCTTTTCTATATCCGACCACAAGAATTACCTCTTCAGGTCTAAGGTCGATCATCCTATCAAGAATATGCCCGATGATCGGCTTGCCTGCTATATAAACCATGGGCTTTGGTTTTGTATGTGTATGTGGGAATAAACGTGTCCCGGTTCCGGCAGCAGGGATAATTACTTTCATGTTTAGAGGTATTATTATATTACTTTATATACTTAGCATCATTTATATCCTTCGTATACAAGAAAATGCTCACTTCGTTCGCATTTACTTGAGATATATTTAATCAAGTATATACAGCAACAAAATCCTCGCTAACGCCCTGATTATGTTCTCTTCTGTAATTATAGTCAAAAACATATACTAAACGGTATCTGTTTTTTATAACTTTCTGTGACCTCTGTGGCAGTTAAATAGAGATTCCAGATTTGAAGTAGACACAAAGCGAAGCATTTTCAGTATATCAAGTCATATTTAATATACTACCATAAATTTAGTTGAAAAAGGGGTCATGATCATGGGACATAAAATACTCTGGCTGAACAAGAAAGAAGTTAAAGGATTAGTAGATATAAAAAGCATTCTTCCGGTCGTGGAAGATGCATTTAAGGAACACGGAATGAATAGAGTACAGATGCCGCCTAAAATGTATCTGAACTTTCACAAACACAATGGTGATCTGCGTGCCATGCCCGGGTTTCTGGAAGGACCTGATATTGCAGGGCTAAAACTGGTCAATGTACATCCTGATAATCCCAAACGCGGACTGCCTACGGTCATGGCAGTGATGATATTGAATTCAACACAGACAGGTGCGCCTCTGGTAATTATGGACGGTACTACACTTACAGACCTGCGTACTGGTGCAGCAGGGGGAGTAGCTGCAAAATATCTATCAAGGGAGGATTCAAAGGTAGTTGGTCTTATCGGACTTGGTAAACAGGCCCGAACACAGCTTGAGGCTCTGATGATAGTCAGGGATATTAAAGAAGTGAAGATCTATGACCGTTCCATAGAATCAACCCGGGTGTTTAAGAAAGATATGGAAAAAGCCACAGGTCTTCCAATAATACCAGAACCTAATGCCCATGAAGTATGCGACTGTGATATTCTTGTAACCACCACGCCTGTTCGAACTCCTATTGTAGAAGCAGGATGGATAAAAAAAGGTACTCATATCAATGCCATAGGTGCGGATGCGAAAGGTAAGGAAGAACTTGATCCTATGATCCTGAAGCGGGCAAAGGTAGTAGTAGATGCTATTGCCCAGGCGTCGCATTCGGGAGAGGTGAATGTACCCATCTCAAATGGTATCTTTTCAATAGAAGATATATATGCTGAGCTTGGTCAGATAGTCAGTGCCAGGAAGCCTGGTAGGGAAAATGAAAGTGAAATAACAGTATTTGATTCCACAGGCCTTTCCATACAGGATGTAGCGGCTGCATATCTTATATATAACAACGCATTGGATAACAATATAGGAATTGAACTTGAAATGTTCTGACTATTGCGATTAAAAACACATCCTTTTTAAATAAGTAAGTAGAAGATTGATATAAGACTAAATATAAGGTCTATACGTATAGTAAAAAAATGATAGTCAAAAGAGGGAATTCAATGAAGTTAGATGCAATTTTTATTTCAGGAAGGACTGTCAACCAGGGAGTTAACCTGGAAAACAAATCTTCAACGGCATATTTTGATGCCGCAGGGTACTGTGAGATGAATTCCACAGACGCCGGAAAGATCAGTACGGACCCGGGGAATAATGTGAAAGTAACAACCGATTTCGGGAATGTTGTAGTTCCAATGAGGATCTGCGAAGGCAATCCCGATGGGTTGATATTCATACCTATGGGACCGTGGGCTAATGCAGTAGCAAGTCCTGATACCGCCGGATGTGGTATGCCAGGGTTTAAAGGTATCCCGGCAACAGTGGAATCGACAGATGAAAAAGCACCAACTATGCCAGAACTGATGGCCCGGTTGAAATGATGGAGGACAATATATGATAATCAAAGATGTTATATGTCCCTTCTGCGGATGTCTGTGTGATGATCTGGCAGTAGAGGTAGAGAATAATAAGGTCATTGATGTGAAGCATGCCTGTAAAATAGGTGCAGCCAAGATACGCGGCCATAACAGAATAGAAGCTCCAATGATGCGCGAGAGCAAGACTGATGAATTCAGGGAAGTATCCTATGATGAAGCCATCAATGAGGCTGCTAAGATATTTGTTAATTCAAAAAGGCCATTAATGTACGGCTGGGCTTCAGGTCTATGTGAGATGATGAAAAAAGGTGTTCTGCTTGCTGAAGAAGTAGGTGGTATCCTGGATAATACGGCCAGTGTATGTCACGGACCTTCTGCGCTGGGTGTACAGGAGAAAGGAATACCGACCGGAACTCTAGGCCAGTTCGCTAACAGGGCTGATGTAGTAATATTCTGGGGATGCAACCCGGTACAAGCCCATCCCAGGCATATGAGCAGATATTCAGTGTTCGCCAAAGGATTTTTCACAAATAGAGGACGCAAGGATAGAAAGATCGTTGTTGTTGATGTAAGAAAGACAGATACTGCAGAGATGGCTGATGAATATGTCCAGGTAAATCCGGGAGAGGATTATAAATTACTGGCAGCTTTTAGAGCTGCAGTGGCAGATAAAGCTGATGTGATCCCTGATACGGTAGCTGGTGTATCAAAGGAAAAAATCGTAGAACTCGCAGCAGCCATGAAGGGTGCGAAGTATGGGATCGTTTATTTCGGTATGGGCGTAACCCAGACCCGCTGTAAATATAAGAATATTGATATTGCAGTATCCCTTACTACGGACCTGAATGCTTATACCAAGTTCAGTATCATACCCATGCGCGGCCATTACAATGTTACAGGTGCCGGACAGGTATTTGCCTGGGAGACCGGTTATGTTAATGGTATAGATATGTCAAGAGGTGCACCGTACTATAATCCAGGAGAGACCTGTTCCAACGATATGCTGATGCGTGAGGAGCTGGATTCGGCGTTTGTTATCGGAGGAGATGCGGGTGCTCATTTCCCTGCCCAGTCTATTGCCCAAATGGCAAAGATACCTGTGATCCAGGTGGACCCGTTCCATAATCCGACTACTGAAATGGCAAATATAGTAATACCAGTCAAGGTATCCGGTGTTGAACTGGCAGGTACTGCATATAGAATGGACAGTGTATGTCTGCGGATGCGCAAGCTGGTAGATGTGGACTTCCCGTCGGATGAGGAAGTGCTGGATAAGATACTTGCTAAAGTAAAAGAGATCAAGGGGGTCTCGTAATGAGCGAATTACTGATCAAAAATGCAGTTGTATATGATCCCATTAACAAAGTTAATGGAGAAAAGATGGATATTGCTGTTAAGGACGGGAAGATCGTTGATAGTATAGGCAATGGTGCCGATGTCATAGATGCTGCAGGCAGATTGGTCTATCCCGGTGGTGTGGACGCACATACACACATCGCAGGTAGCAAGGTGAATATAGGCAGGATCATGCGTCCTGATGATTCACGGCTAAATAATAAACCAAGAACAAAGATCACCAGACCATATACCGGATATACGGTACCAAATGTATATGCCATGGGTTACGGATATGCAGAGATGGGTTATACCACAGCTTTCGAAGCTGCGATACCTATTATGAAAGCAAGGCATACACACGAGGAATTTGAAGAAATACCCATTATTGATAAAGGTGGTCTAACGCTGTTTAGCAGCAACTGGATGGTAATGGATGCTATCCGTGAGGATGACCTTGATAGAGTAGCAGCTTATGTGGCATGGGGACTTGAAGCATCCCGTGGATGGGGTGTCAAGATAGTTAATCCGGGCGGCGGTGAAGCATGGGGCTTTGGCAAGAACGTAGCAGGATTGGATGATCCCGTACCAAACTTCGAAGTAACCCCGAGACAGATAATCAGGTATCTGGCAGAGGCTAATGAGAAACTGAACCTACCACACAGTATACATCTGCACTGCAACAACCTGGGTAAACCAGGTAACTATACCACTACACTTGAGACTTTTGATATCTGTAAAGACATCAAACCAAAGCGAGATCGTCAGGCAGTACATCTCACCCATATCCAGTTCAATGCGTGGGGTGGTAACCACTGGGGTGATATGGAATCCAAAGGTGATGTGATTGCAAAATATATGAACAAGAACGATCACCTGACCATTGATATGGGCCAGCTGGTGTTCGGTAGTGCAACTACTATGACAGCCGACGGACCTGTACAGTATGCCAATGCCAAACTGTTAAAAGCCAGGTGGGCAAACGGCGATGTGGAACTGGAAGATGCATCAGGTGTTACTCCACTGTCCTATCATCCGGAAAGTTATATCCACGGTATCATGTGGGCCATAGGACTGGAACTAGCATTGTTGACAGAAGACCCATGGAAGGTATTAATGACGACAGACCACCCCAACGGCGGTCCGTACGTGAACTATCCTGATGTTGTGGCCCTGTTGATGAGCAAGAAGAAGCGTGAAGAGGCTATGGCCAAGATAGCTGATCTTACTTTCGAGAGAACCAGTATTGCTACAATTGACAGGGAACTTGACTGGTATGATATTGCTATCAAGACCAGGGCAGCTCATTCAAAGATCCTTGGAATGGTAGAATATGGTAAAGGTCATCTTGGTGTCGGTGCAGATGCTGATATTGCCATATATGATCTAAAGCCTGATGAAACCGATGCTACTGTTGAGCATGAAAAGGTCAAGGCAGCATTAAGAAAGGCTGCTTATACCATAAAGGGTGGAGAGATCGTTGTCAAGGATGGTGAGATCACTGCTACGCCTATGGGTCGTACCTACTGGGTTAAATCAACTGCACCCAGCGATGCACATGATCGAATGATGGCAGACTTGAAATTGAAGTTTAAGAATTATTATTCTGTGAACTTTGCAAACTATATGGTTCAGGATGAGTATGTACATAATCCGGTCATTGAAGAATGCGGATATGCGTGAATGGAGGTGTGAAGAATGCAGACAGTAACTTTAGTACCAAAAGAACAGTTCAAGATCTCAATTGAGGCCGAGACGATCACGCCTGATAATTTTGCAGGTAAGAGCGCACAGGATATCGGAGCAATGATAGCATATGAGGGTAATACACCAAGACCGCTATCGGAACTATTCGATATCACAGTAGACGGCAGTGCCGATGCTGCTGATGTGAAGATCGAGATCAATGGCAATGTAGCCAGAGTGAAGCGTATCGGTGAAGCTATGAGCGCCGGAGAGATCGTGATCAACGGTGATGTAGATATGAGATGCGGTGCGCTGATGCGCGGTGGATCTATCACTATCACAGGCTATGCGGATTCCTGGGTAGGCCGGGAGATGCGCGGCGGCGAGATCACTGTAAAAGGCAATGCGGGATTCTATGTCGGTGCCGGATATCGTGGTGAGCCATGCGGCATGACAGGCGGCAAGATCACTGTGTTCGGCAATGTCCTGGATTATGTAGGCGAGCATCTTTGCGGCGGTGAGATCATCATCAAAGGCAATGCAGGAATTCTACCAGGTATTTCCAATAAGGGTGGTACGATCATTATCGAAGGCGATACAGCCATGCCAGGTAGTGAGATGACCAAAGGTACCATTATTGTGAAGGGAACAGTCACAGAGATGATGCCTGTTTATCAGAACGAAGGCACTGAAACCGTAGATGGTGTGGAATATACTAAATATGTGGGAGATGTGACAGTTGACGGAGCAGGTGAGCTGTTCGTTAAATAAGTAGATGAAAAATTAAAGGGAGTGGGGACTCTCCTTTTTTTTATAGTATATCAAGTATATAACTTTATGTACTCAAGAAAATCCGACCGAAGGGAGGATTTTGTTCTAATTGGTTACCGGGTACCTGCTTGAAGATATATTTCCTCATATGGCTGTACTACTACAAAACCTTCACCGTTAAATGCCATCTGTAGTGTTTCACCGCTTCCACGTCCGACAATTGTTTTAAATGAAATATCAGTTTTCAGATCAGGCTGCAGATTTCCGGACCATGCTACAGTAGCATTAGGGTCTGTAAATACTGGATGATCAGGTGTCACTTTAAGTGTTAATGGATCGTAGTGGGTTGTAATTGCAATCATACCTGCTCCTTCTAGTTTAACATTGAAGAGCCCACCTGACATCATTCCTGCAATTTTTTTAAGCATTTTAATATCCCATTGTATAGAATCTTCGAATGCAAGCAGATCATTTCCATTAACAAAAATGGACTGGTTTTCAAGATTGATTATGGAAATCTTCTTTCCTTCATCAGCCAAATATAATTGTCCGGATCCTTCTGCTTTTGTCAGGCTCACTCCTTCACCTGTAAAAGTTCTTTTGACAAGTTTTCCCAGTCCGTGTTCCATCACACCTTCACGAGTAAATTTGATATCACCAAGATAGGCTACCATTGATCCTTTCTTTGTCCATACCTTACCATCTAAGTTAATCTCAAGTAAACGGTCACGTTCCATTTCGAACGTACCTTCTCCGAGATCACACTGTCCTGTTGTTTCGACAAATTCATCAATTGAATATTTAGTCAT
>Ga0255426_10173_pt1 | contig 13110 bp, 15 predicted proteins | sample ANMaggSeSYBR02J9_FD_182666 | JGI IMG/M metagenome (GOLD analysis project Ga0255426, IMG submission 182666) | Sediment cell enrichment communities from methane seep in Santa Monica Basin, California, United Staets - ANME aggregate JGI... | ecosystem: Environmental > Aquatic > Marine > Cold seeps >...
ACGAAATATCGGGTTAGATTCAGTCAGGAGAATATATGGGGTACTTGTATCTTTCTATTGCAATAATTGCAGAAGTTATCGCAACAAGCGCGTTAAAAGCATCGGAAGAGTTTACTAAACTCGGCCCTAGCATTCTTGTCGTAGTTGGTTATGCGATTGCATTTTATTTTCTATCATTAGTGTTAAAAATGATTCCGGTAGGAATTGCGTATGCTATTTGGTCGGGAATGGGAATCGCACTAATTACAATAGTGGGTGCAATATATTTCAGACAAATGCCGGATTTACCAGCGGCTATCGGTATGGTTTTAATAATATCCGGGGTGGTTATTATAACTGTTTTCTCAAAAACCGTCAGCCATTGAATCTAACAAAGCAATGTTCAACGCGGACCGGCTTTACCCTCCGCTTCGCTTTGGGTAAGCTGTCCGGTTAATTGCGGCAGTTAGAAAGAGAAAAATATATTCATGGCTCATAACACAATCAAATCCGGTTATTCCAAATTAGCAGACAGATTGAATCGCTTTCCTCAGGGCGCACCTCCCTCTGAACTATTATTCAAGATTTTGAAAATGCTTTTTAGTGAGGAAGAGGGCAAACTGGTTTCACTCATGCCTATCAAACCCTTCACAGCGGAAAAAGCCAGTCGCATCTGGAAAATGGACATGACCAGCACTCAAAAGGTGCTGGATGAATTGGCCGGTCGCGCTATCCTGGTTGACATGGAACAAAAAGGGGAGTCCGTTTATGTTCTGCCGCCTCCCATGGCGGGTTTTTTCGAGTTTTCCTTAATGCGTGTGCGGAATGACATTGATCAGAAGGTACTAAGCGAACTGTTTTATGAATACTTAAATGTGGAAGAAGATTTCATCAAGGAGCTATTCACCCAGGGTCAAACTCAGTTGGGGCGTACCTTTGTCCATGAACCTGCCTTGTCTGAAGAAAATGCACTGCATGTTCTGGATTATGAGCGGGCGACCGAAGTTATTAAGAACGCTACTCATAGGGGTATCGGGATATGTTACTGCCGTCACAAGATGTATCATGTTGACAGAGCCTGTAAAGCACCGCAGGAAATATGCATGACATTTAACACTACAGCCGGATCGCTTATTAAGCACGGCTGCGCCCGTTCGGTAGAGGAGGAAGAATGCCTTGATTTATTGCAGAAAGCTTATGAGCACAACCTGGTTCAGTTCGGTGAAAATGTAAGACAGCAGGTAAATTTCATTTGCAACTGCTGTGGGTGTTGCTGCGAGGCTATGATCGCGGCCCGGCGTTTTGCAATAATGAACCCCGTCCATACAACCAACTTTATCCCGGTTGTAACCGAGTCTGATTGCAACGGATGCGGCAAGTGTGTGGCTGCCTGCCCGGTAGAAGCAATGACATTGGTTTCATTAAACAATCCAGCCAAACCCAAAATGAAAGTAGCGAAGTTGAATGAAGATATCTGTCTGGGATGCGGTGTTTGCGTTAGAACTTGCCCAGAGGGTAGTATTCACCTGGAATCCCGACCGGGCAGAGTTATTACCCCCTTAAATGGAACACACAGGGCGGTGGTGATGGCTATTGAACGGGGTAAGTTGCAGGATCTGATTTTTGACAATCGGGTCTTATGGAGTCATCGAGCCATGGCCGGAGTTTTAGGCGTCATTCTGAAACTTCCGCCGTTCAAACAGGCCCTTGCCAGTAAGCAGGTGAAATCGCGCTATCTGGAAGCTCTGATTAATTACATAGAAAAATAGATGGCCCGAAACTGAAGCGGGAGCAGATTTTGCTGATTTTCGAAAACGACAACTGCTCGGTCTGGGATAGTGAAAATTCCCTATGGCATAACTCTTAACTTAAATCCCCTTTTTATGCCTGTGGCGGATTAGGTTTCGGATGTCAGGTGTCATGGGGAACGCAGTTGCAGCAAAGAATGATAAAGATAAAGAATCAAATCATGCGTAATAATTTGAAATTCAATTTGCCGGACGGGTATAAGGAGCAGCAATTGATCAGCGAATTGGCCGGTCAATATACGATCAAAAAAGAGTCGGCTATTTCTGAGAGTTTTGCAATTTATGATACGTTTGACTGGCGTCTATTTAATAAATCATTTGTTTTGTATCGATCCGGCAACAAGCTGTTTTTGCGCAAACTGGCAAAAAGCGCAATTTTACATACCATTGAAATCACTTCTTTACCCGTTTTTATATGGGACTTTCCCGATGGTAAATTGAAGAAACATCTGTTGCCGATTATAAAAATGCGAGCACTTTTAAAACTTGTTGAAGTGCTTTGCCGGTCAACTATTTATCGTATTTTGAACCGGGAAGAAAAAACAGTGGCACGATTGACCTATGAAGAGATTCTACCGTCTCGTGCAAAAGATGTGTTGGCCTTGGCTACTCATTTATGGTTGAAACCAGTTAAAGGATACCCAAAACATTCTCAAGATTTGGCAAAACAATTCAAGGAAGCCGGATTTATAATCACTAAAAAAGAAGACATCTATTTTAAAGCGCTTAAGGTCGTTGATGAAAAACCAGGCAGCTATTCTGGAAAATTAAAGATTCAACTCGACCCTGATATGCGTTCTGATGATGCTACGAAAATGATTTTGCACTTTTTGTTACAAATAATAAGGATTAACGAAGTCAACATTGAAAAAGACCTGGATACTGAATTTCTGCATGATTTCCGAGTTGCCGTTCGCCGCACCCGATCGGCTTTGGGGCAGATTAAAAATGTGTTTCCTATGGAGACGACCAACCGCTTTAAAAAAGATTTTGCTTTTGTGGGAGAACTTTCTAACCAGTTGCGGGATTTAGATGTCTATCTCCTTAAGGAGGATACCTACAAAACAATGCTCCCCCCTGTCTTGCAAAATGACATTGATCCTTTGTTTGAATATTTACGGCAAAAACGATCGAAAGCATTACAGAACGTCCTTAACGGTTTGAGGTCTAAGAAATATGTAAAAATTTTACATGATTGGGAGGCCTTTTTAAATGAACCGAGAGAGTATTCTAAAACGGCAGCTAATGCCAATCTGCCGGTAATTTATTTGGCTCGGAAAAGAATCTATATGAAATACTTAAGGGTTGTAAAAGCCGGCAACCTGATCTTAGAGAACACCGAAGACGAAATGCTGCATGTCCTGAGAATTCAATGTAAGAAATTGCGATACTTGATGGAGTTTTTCTCCAGCCTGTTTCCTCGCAAAAAAATTAATATCTTGATTGAGCAATTGAAGAAACTGCAAGACAACTTAGGGGATTTTAACGATCTTTGTGTTCAGGAAGAATATCTTTTTAACCTTACCAAACAATTGCCTGCAACCCATCAGCAGTTTAAAAAAACACTGGTGGCAATTGGCAGCCTGATTGGAACGTTAGATAGAGAAAGACAGACAGTTAAAGATTCATTCGCAAAAATCTTCACAGACTTTGCATCGCCTGCAAACAGGAAGTTATTCCGAGAGCTTTTCGCCTCGAAACAATAAATAGGTACTTTATGGCAACACTGGCACTTTACAGCAATAAAGGCGGGGTGGGCAAGACCGCGACAGCAGTAAATTTGTCCTATCTGGCAGCGCAGGCAGGTGCTAAAACCCTAATCTGCGATCTGGATCCTCAAAGTTCCGCAACCTACTATTTTAGGGTAAAGCCTAAACTTAAATCCCGGGCAAAGGGGTTCATTAAAGGAGGAAAGCATCTTTATAAGAGTATTAAAGGTACTGATTATGAAAACCTGGATCTGCTGCCAGCAGACTTCTCTCTACGCAATTTAGATGCCACTTTTGCTAAACTGAGGCATTCAAAACAGCGGTTGAAAAAAATTCTAAAACCTTTTAGAGATCGATATGATTTAATCATTCTTGACTGCCCGGTTACCATCAGCATCCTGGCCGAGAATATACTCAACGCTGTAGATTACACCCTGGTTCCACTGATTCCAACAACACTGTCCGTGCGAACTTATAGACAATTACTGTCTTTTTGCGAAAAGAATAATTATAAAACAGGTAAGATTTACACCTTTTTTTCGATGGTCGATCGGCACAAAAAAATGCACCATGACCTCATTACGTCCGTGTTAAAGGAGTTTGATGGTGTTTTACAAAGCTATATCCCTTATTTAGCGCAGATCGAAAGAATGGGTATTTATCGAGAACCGGTTGTGGCCTTCGCACCATCATCAGCGGCTTCAAAATCATATCAAAACCTATGGGACAAAGTTCAGGAAACCATACTTTCTCCTGTGAGACGGAAATAAGGAAGATCATACATAGTTCAGCCACTAAGGCACCAAGACACAAAGGTTATAATATAATTCTATTGATGCCGTTTTATTAAGAGGCACGTTAAAATTAATAAGAAAACCAAGATGCTTACCCGGTCGAAATACCTTATGTACAGTAACGGCCGCATCTATAATTTTTTCAGCAGTAGATTCCTCTTTTTTTGACAAGAGTTTAAACTTTATATTCTTTTTTTTGTGCCTTCGTGTCTTAGTGGCTGAACTTTTATGAAAAATCATAAAGTGAGGATGTTATGGGCAAAGAGATCGAAAGAAAATTTTTGGTCAAAGAAGGACCCTGGCGTAATGTAAAAGGAACCATGTATCTCCAGGGTTACTTAAACAGCGCGAAAGAAAGAAATGTTCGGGTGCGCACCATGGAAGACAAAGCCTGCCTTACGATCAAGGGAATTGCAATTGGAGTGTCCCGCATGGAATTCGAATATGAGATTCCCCTCCAGGATGCCAATGAACTACTGGGAATTTGTGAGAAGCCGCTGATTGAAAAAATCCGTTATAAGGTACAGGAGGGAGGCTTTGTTTGGGAAGTTGATGAATTCCTTAGGGAAAACCAGGGATTAATCGTTGCTGAAGTGGAACTGGAGAGCGAAGATCAAGAGTTCCCCAAGCCCGATTGGGTAAGGGAAGAGGTCAGCGGAGATCCCCGTTATTTCAATTCCAACCTGATAAAAAATCCTTATATAAATTGGTTTTGACCGAGCCCTTTTCCTCAACAGTTTAAATCCTGATGGGTGGATTTTTATATAAAGGAAGACAAAATGGCGAAAAAGGTAAAATGGCTCTGCAAATGGAAGGAAGCGGATATAGCTAAAAAATTTGATGAATTTGTAGATATCGTAAAAAATCCGACAGTCGTATGCAAAAAATGCGGCCGAGTGGCGGATAAAAAAAAAGGTTGCATAAACCTGCTGAATTAAAGTAGCATATTATAATTCAGTAAAACTTTTCCCACATCTGCCATAAGTACAATATAATGGAAAAGTGAGACACATGAAAACCCTCTATCTGGTCAGACATGCCAAATCAAGTTGGAAATATCCTCACCTGGATGATTTTGAAAGACCCCTGAACAAGCGCGGCCGCAAGAGTGCTCCGTTTATGGGAAAAATACTTAAAAAATTAAAAGTGACACCCAACCTTATAATATCCAGCCCGGCAAACAGAGCCGCCATGACAGCAAGGATCATTGCCGATAAAATCAAATATCCTCTTGATAAAATTCGATACAGTGAAGCCATTTATGAAGTCAGTGCAAATGCTTTAATACATTTTATTGAACAAATAGACGATACCGTAAATAAGGTGATGGTCGTCGGCCATAATCCGGCATTAACCGACTTGGCCAATTATTTCGGTGGCAAGCCGATCAGTAATATCCCGACCTGCGGCGTATTTTGCGTGGATTTAGACATCTCATCATGGACAAAAAATTTTGAGCACCGCGGTAAATTAAAATTTTTTGAGTTTCCCAAGAAGCATGCTTCTTGATTCCCAGAGTAAACCCTGGTTAAATAATCTAAAAAAGGAGGAGGACACCATGGCGGAAGAGAAAGAAGAGAAAGAAAAAGCCAAGAAAAAAGAGAAAGAAGAAGCAAAGGCCAAGAAAAAGGCAAAAAAGAAAGAAAAAGCCAAGAAAAAGGCAAAAAAGAAAGAAAAAAAAGGCAAAGGGAAGAAAAAAGGGAAAAAGGGGAAAAAAAGCAAGGCAAAGAAATAGAATGAATATCCGGCCTTGAATCAATGCCACGAGACCTTTGAAAAATTAGTATTTTTCAAAGGTCTTTTTATTAAGACGGCCGCCCGTCAATGACTCACGGGCTCAAAAATTTCGTAAAAAGTTTTTTCTCCGACCAGCGAATCCACTTCACCTTGAATATCCCTTCTTTCTTTGCTGTTAAACCATTTCTTCCAGTCGTCTGCCGTCTCCCATTTGCTAAAAATCAGGTAATTTTCGGAATTATCGAGACTTTTTAATGTCTCGCCGGAAATATAGCCGGGTTGCTCTTTCGCCCGGGTGCGTAATTTGGTGAGAAGCGGAATTAATTTCTCAGGATTATCGACATTGAATTTGCGTTTGATGATAACTTGAATGGCCATTTTATCCTCCTCGTTCTCCTTTGATTCAAATCATTAGTCGTAGAAATTCCGAGTAATCGTTATCCGGGTAATACATAAGGATCCAATAGGTGCTCTTCCATATATCTAATTTCGTCAATGCCTGATATCAAGACGTCAGGGTCGGTTTTAAGTTCCTTTTTAGGGATTCTACCTTCATACTTGATCTTTGATAACATATGTTTTATGCAGTTTAGTCTCGCCGATTTCTTATTATCCGATCTAATGATCGTCCAGCGGGCAATCGTCCTGTTTGTTTCGTTGAGCATCTGAAACTTTCTCACCGTGTAATCATCCCACATTTCCTGAGCCATTCTGTCAACCGGAGAGATTTTATACTGTTTTAGCTTATCCGTCTCTCTCGAGTCAAATCGCTCTAACTGTATATCTTTGGAAACAGAGAAGAAGAATTTGAATAGAATAATTCCGTCTTTCACCAGCATCTCTTCCAGCATAGGCACATCTTTTAAAAACCGTTTGTTTTGCTCATCGGTGCAAAAATCCATTACAGGTTCAACCATGGCACGATTATACCAACTGCGGTCGAAAAGGACAATTTCTCCGGCCGACGGGAGGTGTTGAATATATCTTTGAAAATACCATTGGGTCTGTTCCGTGTCATCGGGTGCTACAAGCGCTACCACCCGGGTGCCCCGTGGATTCATATGCTCAATAATCCTTTTAATAGTACCACCCTTGCCAGCGGCATCACGCCCCTCGAATAACGCCAGTATGCGTAACCCTTCAGCCCTGACATGTTTTTGCATTTTTAAAAGTTCGATCTGCAGCTTGTGCAACTCCTGTTCATATTTGAGTGTAAATTCTTTTACCCAAACGGCCTTACGATGTTTCTTTTTTTTCTTATCTTTATTTTTAAAGGCTGTGTGTTCGGATAATTTCGTCTTTTTCTTTTTGACTTTTTCATTTATTTTCTTGTTTGCCTTGGATGCATCCTTTTCCTTAACCGAAACAGGCTTCGCTTTTTTCCGATTTACACTTTTGGATTTCTTGTTATTTTCTTTTGCCATCTTTTCTCCCCTTTGGTTTGGAATTGACTATTGTTCTTCCTTTTGGGTCATGCCAGAGATTTCCCATATCTTTTTTGCTGTTTTTTCATTAATTTTAGTTCCTTATCCCCGGGAATAACAATGTCCGGATCCATGGTAAAATTCAGTTTGCGGCTTCTGCCTTTGTAGCGTACAGCATTGAGGATCACCTTCATGGTTTCACGTCGGGCCAGATGCTTATCGTCGGATCGGATGATATACCAGGGCGACTTTTTTTTATTCGTTTTTTTCAATAGTATATATTTTTTTTCGGTAAAATCGTCCCATAATTCCTGGGCCTGCAAATCCACTTCGGAAAGCTTCCACTGTCTTAACGGATCATTTTTCCTTCTCTTAAAGCGTCTGACCTGTTCTTCTTTAGTCACTGAAAAATAGAGCTTGAGCAGGATGGTCCGGCCGGCATCTTCGATGAAATTATTTTCATACATTACGACTTTTTTCATGAATCGTCTATATTGGCCTGAAGTACAAAATCCCATCACCGGTTCAACCATGGCACGGTTGTACCAGCTTCTGTCAAACAAAACGATTTCGCCGGCATGGGGGAATTGTTCGATATATCGTTTGATATGGAGTTCTGTTTTCTGTTGTTCACTCGGTTTGCCCAGGGCAACCACACGATACCTTTTTTCATTCATATACCGGATAATACGCCGGATTGTTCCGCCCTTGCCGGAGGCATCCCTGCCATCGAAAAGAATAACCATTTTTTTTCTGGTTTTCTCCAGATGACGCTGCATCTTTATAAGTTCCGCCTGGTAGGGTTTCAACTCTTCTGAATTGTAATATTTCTCTAATACCGCCTGGACTATTTCTTCTTTATCTTTCTTTTTTAAAACCCTCAGTATTTTTCGAATCCGTTTATCAGGAGCGCTGGATTTAATTTTCGATTCTATTTTCTGCACCACATCTCTGATCTGCGCCGTCGAACCTGATACTCTTTTTTCTAAATCCTTTTTCTTATTTTTTATTTGCTCCGTGGGTTTCATGGCAACTCCAATTAACTTTTATTTTTTCCCGTTCGAAACATTTTTAAATAAATATCCGGAATAAACAACCACACCCGAAACATTACCGGTATTTAAGAAGATGGGTCCCGTAGCATTTTAGAAAACGACTTAATTTCCTGGGCTAATTTTTTATAATTTTTCTTTTTCGGTTTTTTTCCTGCCTTTTTCAAGGTTAAATTCAGAGCATCGACATTTTTGATGATTTTTTTCTCAGCCTTTTGGGAAAGGGAGCCCTCTACGTGATCCAGATCCTTAAGACGGGACTTGAGTGTATTGGATCTTTTTTTAAAATCTATATATGCTTTAAGATATTTCTTTTTCCCCAGGGGCTTTAAATCTTCCCTCGCCTGCTTTAAACGCTTATTAAGAGCTTTAATTCGTTTGCGTAAATTCCGGTTGATGTCCACAACTTTCTTTTCTTTGCCGGAGATGGTCTTTACGGCGAACTTTTCAGGTTTTTTCCCATAATATTCAGTCACAGAATCCTTGATTAGTTTTGCATAATTTACACCGATGGATTCTATCTGTGTAAGTTTTTCCAGTGGCGTTTCATCAAGTTGCTTGATGGTGGTGATCCCGGAGGCGTTGAGCAATTTCATGCGCGAAGGGCCGATGTTTTTCACCTGAGTAAGATCGTCTTTTTTCATAGTAATCTCCTTTAACCTCGAATTGTTTTGCTAAAACAGGAAGTTTGTGAATAATATTTAATACAGATGATCGCATGAACTTGTCAAGTTGAATCGAATAGGGATGGCCATGTTGATGAGCTGACGGAGATGTGAAGCATGCGCAAGTTCAAGGACATCCTTGATAAATCGATATGGAAAACAAATTAAAACTATAACGGAGTAACATGAAAACTATCGGTCTTTTAGGTGGTATGAGCTGGGAGAGTACGGTTGGGTATTATCGTGCTATTAATGAGGGTATAAAGAGGTCTCTTGGTGGTTTGCATTCGGCAAAAATTATTCTTCACAGTGTGGACTTTGATCCTATCGAGAAACTGCAACACAAAGGCGATTGGGAAGGCACCGCAAAAATTCTTTCAGAAGCTGCTCTTAGCGTCCAGGCCGCTGGTGCTGATTTTTTGCTCATTTGCACAAATACAATGCACAAAGTAGCGCCTGAGATAGAAAAGGCCGTACAAATTCCTTTGCTGCATATTGCCGATGCAACAGCAGAGCTTCTTAATAAAAAAAGCATTAAAACGGTCGGCCTGTTGGGTACGGCGTTTACTATGGAGCATGATTTTTACAAAGGGCGCTTGACGAAGAAATATGGATTAAAGGTTCTTGTACCTGATGATGCGGATAGAAATATTGTTCATAATGTGATTTATAAGGAACTTTGCTTAGGTCAAACGATTGAAAGCTCTAAAGCAGAGTACATTCGAATTATTGAGCACTTAACCAGCCAGGGGGCGGAAGCAGTAATACTAGGTTGTACAGAAATTGGTATGCTGGTTAATCAAACCGATACCAATGTGGAGCTGTGCGATACGACTGCCATACATGCCGCAAAGGCAGTTGAATATGCAATATAATAATCGTGTCAACTCGGATTGCCCAAAGCTGCGCCGCTTCGCTTTTTACCTTTGGGCAGCCGGTAATGCAAAGCGAAACTATTAAGGAAATCAAGAAATGATAAACGTAATTGCATCAATACAGATTAAAGAAGGTCGATTGCCGGAATTTATTGAGATTTTCAAATCTAATATTCCAAAGGTTCTTGAAGAGAAGGGATGTATAGAGTATGTGCCAACCATTGACGTCCCTACAGGTTTACCTCCTCAGGAGTTGGATAATAATGTTGTCACAATTATCGAAAAGTGGGATAGCTTGAAAGATTTACAGGCACATCTATCAGCACCACATATGCTTGCATATAAAGAAAATGTTAAGGATCTTGTTGATAAATTGTCCCTTAAAGTACTGGGAGAAGTATAACTATACCATTTTACTCACTGACGTTCATGATGTGAGGCAAAATACTACATATTGTGTATCGGAAAGCACTTCAAAAGTTATGAATACTTGTTACGATTCTCAAATTTCATTTGACAACAGCTACATTTCCAGTCTTAATGAATTTAACTCATTTTGTTAAACCACCGGTAAAGAGACCTTTGAAAAATGGTAATTTATGTTCGAGTTCAAGGAAGGCGAAAATTTTAACCGGAGGAATACATGTAGTATTTCGAGGATTAAAATTTGAGCCTGACGCAGAAATCGGGCATAAAGTGCCGTTTTGCAAAGGTCTCGTAAACACAACAACATAACCTCAACCTTCTGAGGGAAACCATGAAAAGATGTTTACAGAAGGTGCTGACACAAAGCCTCCGAGGCATCATTATGCCTTTTTGGAGGCTTTTTTATTTTTGAGTATCGGTTAACATTCGCCAAAACCATTAAGGGGGTGATCCCGTGGCTGAAGAACGAGCCAAACGAAAACTCACTGCAATTTTAAGTGCAGACGTCAAAGGTTACAGTCGCCTGATGGGCGAGGATGAAGAAGTCACTGTCCGCACGATCACTGCATACCGTGAAGTGATGACAGGTCTTATCGAGGGGCAAAATGGCAGGGTAGTTGACGCTAAGGGTGACAATTTGCTGGCTGAGTTTCCCAGTGTGGTGGATGCAGTTCGATGCGCTGTAAAGATCCAAAAGGAACTCAAGGTGAGAAATGACGAACTTCCTGAAAACAGGAGGATGGAATTTCGCATCGGGATCAATCTCGGGGATGTCATCGAGGAAGAAAAAACTATCTATGGAGATGGTGTTAATATTGCGGCCAGGTTGGAGAGTTTGGCAGAGGGTGGAGGAATCTGTATCTCAAGAACGGCCTTCGACCAGATTAAGAACAAGCTGGATGTTGGATATGAGTATCTGGGTGAGCACTCGGTAAAGAACATTGCTGAGCCTGTGCGTGTCTATAAGGTCCTGATGGAACCCGAATATACCGGCAAGGTGATTGGAGAAGATAGGCCGAAGCCAAAACAATGGCGTTTTGCGGCCATAGCCTCAGCGGTTGTGCTAATTGTGGTGGCTGGAGCTTTCGCTATCTGGAACTTGTATTTTCGTCCTCCTCCTATGGAAGTTGCATCGGTTGAGAAAATGACCTTTCCCCTGCCTGATAAACCATCCATTGCTGTTCTACCCTTCGAAAACATGAGTGGCGATCCAGAACAGGAATATTTTAATGATGGAATAACAGAGGAGATCATCACCGCCCTATCCAAAGTGCCTAAGTTATTTGTGATTGCTCGCAACTCGACATTCACATACAAAGGGAAGCTGGTGAAGATCCAGCAGGTAAGTGAAGATTTAGGGGTGCGATATGTTTTAGAGGGGAGTGTGCGGAAGGCCGAAAACCGTGTGCGAATTACCGCTCAGCTGATAGATGCTCAAACAGGCCATCACCTTTGGGCAGAGCGTTATGACAAGGAACTTAAAAACATATTTGCTCTACAAGATGAGATCACGTTTAACGTCATAACAGCCTTGCAGGTAAAGCTGACAGAGGGAGAGCAGGCTCGCATGAGAGCCTGGGGTACAGACAACTTCGATGCCTATGCAAAGCTCTTAAAAGGGCTAGAGTATGCCAGGTGTTTTAATAGAGAGAGTAATCTTTTAGCTCGTAAAATGGCAGAGGAAGTTATTGCCCTGGATCCAGGGTATCCAAGAGGATACAGCCTTCTGGGTACGACACACATGATGGATGTGTGGCTTCGCTTGACTAAGTCCCCTCGGAGGTCCCTGGCAGAAGCTGTTAGATTATATCAAAAAGCCATCGATATGCATCATCCTTCAGCCGCCGGTATCCGCGGCCTTCTGGGGATTGTCTATACAATGATGAGACAGCACGAGAAAGGCATTACTGAATTGGAAAAGGCCATCGCCCTCAATCCCAATGCGGCTGACAATCACGCCCGTTTCGGCTTCGTTTTGCATCTTAACGGGAGGCACAAGGAAGCGCTTGTGGAGATTGAGAAGGCAATACGTCTTAATCCCTTCCCTCCGAACTATTACTTTTTGTATCTGGGCCATACATATATGTATGAGGGGATGTATGACGAATCGATCGCAGCATATGAAAAGGCACTCCGGATTGAGCCTAATAATTTGTTTACGCGTCTTCGCCTTGCCGCCGCTTACAGTTTATTAGGCTGTGAGGAGGAGGCCCATGCTGAAGCTGCAGAAGTTCTCAGGATAAATCCCAAGTTCTCTCTTAAGCATTTTTCAAAGACAATCCCATTCAAAAATCAATCCGATACAGACCACCTAATTAATGCTCTGCGCAAGGCAGGGCTGAAGTGAAGTATACTTGCCATAAGGTGCTTAAGGATTCCCACAAAAACCGGCCCATCCAATAAAAGGAATATCTTACTATTTCGAGCTGTTAATTGTCTCTTTTGGTAATAGAATCTGCAAATTACATACGTTAAGCTCATGTGTTAATATCACAGCTTATTATTGGAGGATAATTTTGGGGAGGTTGGAAAAATCCAAATTGTTGTAATTCTTTCGCAGCGAATCAATATCTAATGTTCGGCGTGAAATAAAAGCTTGACAATACGTACGTAATAGCGTACCTTAAAAGAAAAACTATTG
>Ga0255426_10174_pt1 | contig 13022 bp, 3 predicted proteins | sample ANMaggSeSYBR02J9_FD_182666 | JGI IMG/M metagenome (GOLD analysis project Ga0255426, IMG submission 182666) | Sediment cell enrichment communities from methane seep in Santa Monica Basin, California, United Staets - ANME aggregate JGI... | ecosystem: Environmental > Aquatic > Marine > Cold seeps >...
CTTAAAACAGGCATTGGCCTGTAGTTGTTTTTCTGTGTGAGCAATAGCTGAAAAGAAGGTCTTGCTGCCTGCTACAATCAATTTCTTGCGGGCTCGTGTCATTGCTACGTTGAATCGATTTGGATTATTCAGAAATTCGCTGAGAACGTGATCAGGGTCGGAGCATATAAAGCCAAACAGGATCACATCCCGTTCAGCGCCTTGAATCCGTTCCACCGTGTCAATTAAAGGCAAATCCTCAGCGCTCATGCCTGAAAGTTCGCTCAGCCGCCGGGCGATTGCGTTGTTTTGGGCTCGGTGCGGAGAGATAAGCGCCAATTGTTCTTTATCCACACCTCTGTCTATCAGCAAACGGCAGGCCAGTTGAGCCATTATTTCCGCCTCAATTGCTGACTCCTGATGACAGCCTTGATGATCCGTCAGCACAAGAACAACCGGTTTTTGCGGATTGATAATCTTGTCAAGCAGGTCATTTTTTTCCGGGCCATTCAACGATAGCCGGGCTCGGGCATTTTCCGGCGCCGGGCGTAACGTGGAATTATACCATGTCTGACTTGGAAACATGCAGATCTCCGCATTCATCCGATAAGTTATGTCTAACTGTTTGCTATGATGCTGATAACGCCGGAGCAAAATATTGAGCAATGAACGTCTCACTTCCGTTTCAATCAAGTCGTCATGCAGAGTCTCGCTCCACGACTCTTCCTTGAATGTTGCCGAGCGGATTACCGGCGGCAACTGGTGGATATCTCCGAGAAAGATAAAATTACCTTTGCCGTAAATCAGACTCAGCATGGCCTGAGGCGCCAGCATCTGTGACGCTTCATCAAAGATTACCCAATCGAATGGTTTGGGGGATGTAACGCTGTTGTTGTGGTTTTGGAACATATTATACAACCCGTAACCGGTCGATCCAAGAATAAGATAAGGAGAGAGTAAAGCCTGGCCGGCGTCTGTCAACGGTTCCACCTGCATGTTTTTATTTTCTTCTTCGAACTCCGGGCCTTCCCATCTTCCCAATTTAACGCAACGTGCCGGAAAATCCTGCAAATTATGGGTATTCACGAGATTAACCACCTTGCTCAGCACCTGGTCAATTGCCTGATGGGTCGAACCGCTTACAGCAATACGAAGCTTGCTGCCGGTTGTTTGTGCGTGGCGAATCAAGGCGATCAGAATCCAGCCCAGAAGGTTTGTCTTGCCGGTTCCGGGCGGGCCCTGAATCAAACTCAATGCGTATTGAAAAGGCAATTGCAATGCATGTTGCTGCGACTGATTCAACCGGGCCACAGCTCCCTCGGACTGAAGCCACCCGCGGACCCACTCCTGCCAATCAGACGGTTGTTCAAAATCCCATTTACCGGCAAACAGATCTGTCAAAGGATGACTGACCCTGGTAGAATAAACGGTTTGCACCACCTGGAGCAGCTTGGGCGTGTTCCAGTCATCCCCATCTTCTTCGAGGGAATAGGAAATGCCTTTATGCAATCTCATATTACCGTATTGACGCGAATGCAGGGCCACCTCGCCGATCTGGGGCGAATACTGAGCCATGATTACAGACATACCGCTTTGCAGGTCATCTACACCTGCGGGAACCAGTTTCAGAAAGTCCCCTCTGCGAAATTTGGAAAGTCCGGATTCATCGGCAATGGTAAACATATAAAGAAAGCGTCCCTCGTCATCAAGAACCGTGCCGGTAAAGTCAAGGGGGCCCAATGCCCGGAAACGTTCCACCCGCTCTTCTAATGAAAGCTCCTGCAAGGCTTTTATGTCTGTTTCCTGACAGGCTTTTTCTGCTTCGATAAAGTGTTGATATGCCTCAGCTCTGGTCGATCCGCCATGAGGAACAATCCGCCATTCTTCCTGATTCCACTCACTTTCTAAGTGTGACAAAATCCATTTTTGGAGCTTTGCCTTGAGTTTGAGAATTGTTGCAAGATATGCTTGAATTATTTCTTTACCGTTCTTGCCGTTCATTTCCGCATCAGGCAGCCTGTCCCCCTGAAAAAGAGTGTCAGGAACAGGAATTTCCGATTTATCTGCCAGTCCTAATATTCGGTTCAGGGCAAAAAGAGTCATGTTGCCGGGAAGCGGAAGCAAAAAATGCTTCTGAAGCGCCTGCCGCAAGTCGGTCCAATGAGGATTAAGGCCATGACGAAGAAGTCCGCATACATGCATATCTTCCATAAGCGCTGCCCAATCCTTTATCCCCTGCCTGACCGCTGTTCCGAAAAGAAAAATGTGTGGCCCCCTCCCATTGTCGATAGCGGCTTGCCAGAGTTCCTGAAAACAATTTGAAAAATTCTGCCAGATCTGACGCCGGTCCGTGTCGGCATTTGCATTCCCTGTGGGAGCATTAATGCTTCTTTGTAGGGTAAACGTCGTTGTCCAGGTGAGTATTTCCAATGCTTCACCTCTTTTTTGGATACCCAGACCCACCCCGCAGGGCTGCATCGAAATCGGGTCATGAATTAGATGCAGGAAAAAGGCTGTTGAGATGTTGGCGGGAAACAAGCTGGTCTTCTTTTTTACGATGGCAATTTTGTTGTGGAGCAACGCATTAAGAGCGCCCTGAAGACGCTCTCTTTGCAAAGGCGCAAATGGTGGTCTATTGCCGGAAGAAGCGTTTGCACCACAGGCAGGCGATAGACTCTGAGAAGATACAGATGGCTTGCCTGTATCAATAGAGTTTTTTTGACTGGAAGATACAAACCAGGCCGAGGTTTCTTCAAGACTCTTCATACCGAGAGAGCGTATTTTCTGCAGGGTGCCAAACGTCAGATGAGGGATAAACTGAACATCCTCTTTGGTCATGGCCTGCTGGTAACAAAACTCGAAATAAGGGCAGTTGGTGCAGTGTTTCTGCAATTGCCAGAATGTGCCGGATGGAGAACCGGAGAGGCACGTATTAAGATTTCTAAAAATTGCTTTAAACGTGGCCATATAAGGCCGCAGGTCAAAGGTATGGCGCTGTGGAGCGTCATTAAGAGGCGAACGAATGAGCAGAAAACCGGTGTCCGCCACTTTTACTTCGCAGGCAAACGATTGATTCCGAGAGGGCGCAAGAGCCTGAAACCGCGCCATGTCGGTATGGATCAATGTTTTGAGCAGAAAGGCATAAAACGCCACTTGCCATTTCTGGTAGTAGCGGGGAACGGAACTGCTTTTAATGTCCCCGACCTGAAGTAGAGTTTTCTCTTTTTGCCCGACCCCTGACCCCTGATCCCTGATCCCTGATGCACAGACCTGGATCAGATCAGGAATACCAACCCCGTCTATGGAGATTTTTTTGTCGGCTTGCCCGTTAAAAAACGCAGGAGATGGGGACAAAACAGAATCAATTATCAAAACGCCCTGCGCAAGATAGAGATTACCGGCAAGAAAGTTTTGCCGCACCAGCCGCTGCAATTGCGCACAGGTCTCATTAAACCTGTTCTCTAACGATTTCGTGTTTCCGGACTCGTCTTTTTCTGAGATGATTGTAAGAATTTCATTCTGCTTGCCTAAATCAGTCAGTATTTCTCTTTCAAATTCCCGTCCTCTTGCCATGCGCAGGGTTGTCAGTTCATCATCCACCTGAGTACGCCTGAACGGTTGATGTTCAGGCAAAAGAAAGTGAAAGCTCAGCCATCGGCTGCATTGTTGATGACGAAAGTATTCACCGATTATGGTTCCGGTCAAAGGCCGGGTCCGGTAACGTGCATCTTCGCAAATGGAAAAAGGGATGCCGGTTGTCCGGCGATTTTTTTCCCATGTCAGCAAAGGTTCTGCGGGAGAGGGCGTATCAAGAAAGGCAATGACTTTTTTCTCCTGATGCCTGAGCATGGAATCAAGGTTCCGGAAATCAAGATTGCGGGGATCTCCCTGCACGATTTCAGATGATCCGCTCAAGTATTGTTTGAAAAAAACAATCAGGCGCTCATCATAGATAAAATCGTTCAGTTCACGCAGTATTAATTCTTTCGGAAGGGTGGCGCAAAAGGAATTTAGAGGGAACATGGCCCGCATTACCTTGAAGTGACGATTAATCCAGGCGGTAAAGTCTTTTGGCTCTAAAGGAAGAGAGAGTTTTTCGAATCGAATCCAATGGGAGCATTCCACACCAATCTCATCGGATACCACACGAAGATCCTCTACGTAGTTTGCAAATTTATCTTTGATACTCCACGCAAGAATCATGTTGCCGATGACGCCGAGAAATGTCCGGTATTGGTACATGCCGTTGGCAGAGAGGATTACCTCAATGCCGTTATTCAGCACAACAGTCTTTTTCTCTTTATTTAACTCATTGCAGACAAGCTTGCGGGTACGGGAAAAAAGCCCCGGCGCTGCCTCGTTTTCACCGGTTTTTTCCGATTTCAGCACGTCCCGCATGGCTTGCGCTACTTCATAGGAAACGTGACACCCCAGACCAAGCCAGTAAAGCTCTTTTCCATCAAGCCGGTCAGCAGGTTCAGTCAGCACGCTCTTGCATTTCCCCTCATCAATCCATAAAATCTTCAGTCGCCGGCCAGCAAGAAGTACACGGTCGCCGGGATCGAATTGTTTGACAATGGATTCAGGAATATCAGCCACAGACTCGCCAGATACATCAAGCCTGTACTCTTCTTCATTTTTCGGAAAATTGCTCCAGATACGATGCTCCAGCAATGCATCCCGGTACTGCCAGCCACCGGTATAAAGACCGTTCATGTCGGACTTCTTAAGCCAGTTTTTTTTCAGAAGAGACTGGAATATATCATTGAGAATTGAATCGTTATCTGTTCCTGCCCTGCAAGAAAAGAGATCTTGAAGCGCAGCAAGGGAAAGCCGCTTTTTTTCGTACAAACACGAAATCACCTGCTGGCTCAGCACACTTGGTAAATATTTCGGCAAAGGCGATTCCACCTTGCCCTGACTGGCGAGACGCAGCAGAGCCAGAAAACGCAGCATCTGTTTTCCAGCCAGTTCACCCCGGCAGATGCCCCAGAAATGAATCGTATCCTGACGGCGGTTAGACCGGCCAATCCGCTGGAGAAAAGTGGCAACAGAATCCGGCGGTTCAAAGAGAATCACCGCATCCACATCACCTACATCAATACCGAGCTCCAGTGTGCTGGTTGCGATACAAACCGACCGGGCCCGTTGCCGAAATCTTTTTTCGACGATTTGCCGTTCTTTGGCATTGAGGTTGGAGTAATGCAGTTCAGCCATCCCCATGAATTGCCCCTGCCGGTTTAACAGTCCAAAAATTTTATCACACCGGCCCCTGCTGTTGGCAAAGATCAAAATCTTCCGATAGTTCCATTCCCTGTATAAATCGTCGAGTAAGGTCACCAGTTCGTGTTCATCGTTTTTAAGGTGAATCAGGCGGGGAAGAATCTGACGGCTGACATTCTCAGTTAGAAGAACGGTATCGGGACTGAAACCCAGGAAACGGATAACAACATCGGGATCGGCGATAGTAGCCGACAGGGCGATTTTCTGCAATTGTTTGCCGATCCGACGTTCCAGCCGTTGCAGCACATAGACCAATTGACGTCCTCGATACTGATGGATAAACGGATGGACTTCGTCGATGATGACAGTGTTGACCCGCAAGAGAAAACCCCGCAAATCAGAATTGGAGCTGCCCAGCATCACATCCAGTGATTCCGGTGTTGTGAGCATGATATCAGGACAACCACCACCGGTACGTTTGATGTCGCCGGTACGAATGGCGAATCGGAGTCCCAGCCGTTCGATTAGAACTGATTCGAACCGGCGGCGGATATCAAAAGCCAGAGCGCGGGTCGGTACGATGTAGATGGCTGATTCGGTCAATCCTGAGCAAATTATCCGTTCCAGGCAAGGAGCCAGCACAGCCTCGGTTTTGCCGGAACCGGTGGCTGACTGGATAATGAGATCCCTGCTTTTTAGAATGGGTCTAATGGCCTGTTCCTGTATAGGATGCAGGCACGGAAAAGCGCCGTAAAAAGCCCGGAAAGTATTAGGGAGCAAAAGAAGCGGCGAGTAATGGTTGTTGTGCATGAGTAAATTCGGACTTTTCGGACAGACACTATTTATGGAAGTTATTTCGTCCCCGGCAGGTTCCTCCTGCCATGCTATTTTCACAGAGTACCTGCCAGGTGTTTCTGACAGGCCAGCATCATTCTGATTTCTCCATAGGAGTAGTCATCTCCCAGGGCAGTTTTTATTTCACTGAGGGAATTATTGTGATCTGTAGCAAGTTCCTTTTCAATGGCCTGTTGTTTTTCAGGTGAAAGCAGCTTGTTGATTTCTAATTTGCCTTTTTCCACAAAAAAACTCAGATGTCCTTCAATGGTAGATTGTACCAGGCCTCTTTCTTTTGCAATCCCGGCAATAGTTAATCCGGTATTAAACATATCGAAACTTGTCTGTTTCGTGTCGGAATGCTGAGCCTGTTTTTCTTCCGCTGCACTTTCTTTTGGGAGTTTTTTAAGCTCCGGTAGTATGACTTTGTCTATTCCGTGTTTTTTGCGATAGGCCAAAACCAGCGCCACAAGTTCTTTGCCGTATTTCTCAATGGTTTTCTTGCCGACTCCATTTATTTTCTTTAGATCAGAAATATTGTCAGGCAGGCATACCACAATCTGGATCAATATCCGTTGGTGTAAAACCTGGAAATGGGCGACATCTTCCTCCTTGGCCTTGCGGGAACGCCAGTCCTTCAGGGTCTGAAACAGCTCAGGATGGGCAACGTCCGATTCGGTGTATGCCGGGGGACGGCGCTTTTTTTCTTTTTCAGGGGTAAAGTCAATTTCAGCGACTGAAACAGCGCGCAGGAAACTTGACGGTGAAAATCCTTTTTCACAGCACTGTACTCCAGCTATTTTTACGGCAATTTCTTTTTTGAGATTACTCAGGGCATTGTCAATTTTTTTTCGAAGTTCGGTATTGTCTGTTTCTATGTGTAATTTTGGCACTGACTCTCCAAATATTTCAATAAACTTTTCCTGAAACCATGCTGACGCTTTGCTGATCCGCTCCAGAATAACTGCATCTGACTCGGGCAAGCCGCCATTAGTAAAAATTGTGCGTAATTGCCGCTTAAAATTTTCACTGACAACAAAAATATCTTTCGCAGCCATTTTCTCTAATTGATGAATATCTTCAACGCCTGAAACCTGAACTACTCTGGCGTTACCCAGCAAAAGCCGGACAAGATAGTTGAGACTGTTGCGCAATAGTGAAAAATCAAAACAATCAAACAGCAACTGCTGCTGGTAGCTGATTTTGGCAGCCTGAAGCCGGCTTTCGGACGGCGGGTTTTGGTGAGCGTTTTCGTCAAAGCACATTATTGCCTCATCCGTTTCCACTCCACGAGATGAGATGGGAGAGCTTAGCACCATGCCCTCCATAGTTTTACAACGGCTCAAGGCCACGTAAACCTGACCATGGGCAAAAGCTGCTTTGGCATCAATAATGGCCTTTTCAAAAGTCAGCCCCTGACTCTTGTGGATGGTGATTGCCCATGCAAGTTTCAGGGGGTATTGCTTGAATTTACCGATTATATCTTCTTCGATTTCCTTATTTTTTTCGTTAACTTTGTATTTGATATTTTCCCAAATGATTGGTTCAACCACGATTTCCTGTTTGTCGCCGGAGCAGATAACGCTGATGTTTTTGCTCGAAATTTTGGTTATTTTGCCGATTTTACCATTATAATAGAGTTTTTCAACAGAGGGATCATTGCGCACAAACATCACCTGCGCCCCCTTTTTAAGCAGAAGAGTGGATAGGGTCGGGTAGATATGTTCAGGAAAATCTCCGGAAATTTCAGCTTTGAAACAGTGTTCCTTTTTGGTCAGGGCCTGAAGTCTGGTCTGATTGATGGATTCGGCGCTGCGGTTGTGGGTGCTTAGTGTAATATAGCCCTGATCTTTGCCCGGTTTAAAATCCTGAATATAACGCTGATTAAGATCCGCTATGGATGATTCATCAAGCCGGTTGTCACGTACCCGATTCAGGAGCTTGATGAAACTGGCGTCTGACTGGCGATAAATATGCTTTAGTTCAATGGTGAGCAGTTCAGTAAGACCAAGCGCTTTGCTGCTGAAAAAATAAACCGACTCATAATATTGCTGCAAAAGGCGCCATTCATCTTGCTTTGCCACCGGAGAGAGCTGATGCAGATCGCCGATCACAAGCAACTGCACCCCGCCAAACGGCTGATTATTACGGCGATGGCGACGCAGCACAGCATCCACAGCGTCGAGCAAATCGGCCCGCACCATACTTATTTCGTCAATCACCAGCAAATCAAGGCTTTGTATAATCCGCTTTTTTTCTCTGCTGAACCTGAACTGGCGCTGCTTATTGCTCTCGTATGTTTCGCTTCCCGGCACAAATGGGCCAAATGGCAACTGAAAAAAAGAATGGAGTGTTACCCCGCCGGCGTTGATAGCCGCAACACCGGTTGGAGCAGTGATAATCATCCGCTTCACCGTGTTCTTATGCAGATTATGGAGAAAAGTTGTTTTGCCGGTGCCCGCTTTACCTGTCAGAAAAATATTGCAGTCAGTGTGCTGAACAAAGTCGTTGGCAAGTTGCAGTTCATGGTTTATGGGGGACATGGTTTTTCTGATCATGCGCGTTGTTATCGTTTTTTATTAAGGATTATAAGGATTGTCCTTCAAAAGTTCAAAATTATCATCAGTTATTTTCTGGTCCTGCAGAGCTTCTTTAGCTAAGAAATCTAATTTTCCTGAATTTGAGTCCTCGTTTACCCGGAGGTTGTGTGCCGGGCACGGCACACGTCTTAAGGGTGAGCCTATAATTTCCAATTATGGAAGTCAAGGCAAGTCCCAAGCCCAGCGAGATGGAGGTGAAGGGCATAGTGTTATCACAAAGTGGTATCCGGTGACGGGTAGTCCCTACAAAGCAGTGCAGGTTTGAGAATACCGCCCTGTTTTACTTTGTAAACACCTGATTTTTCTCTATATGCTGCCATAAGACATGATATGTAACTTACTGAAATTATTGACCCGCACTGTTTTGTAGGGACTACCCGGTGACGATGTCTCGGAAGGTAGTGGCTCCGCTGAGATGGAATAACACAAAAGCATGAGTCTTTGCCTGCGGCTATGCTACCACAGGCGGATTAAAGCCCTCTATCCATTTAAGGAACGGGGACGAAATAACTTCCCCAACTATGCATCACAGCTTCAGGCCACCTTTGCCCGATCTCAAATCACAAAATTATCAAAATAGCCTGCTATTCCATCAACTTTTGTGATTTGAGATCGAACAAATTTGACCCAAATCTATGCGCCTACTTGGTGAAGTTATTTCGTCTCCGTTCCTAAGCAATGCTCGTATACTCGGCGCTTACGTGCTGAAAGACGTGTGTTTACCCGAGAGATATTCCATGTGACACGGGATGCCGCATACCGCAGAAAGTGGCTGAGGGGCAAGGATGTTCAGGTTATGATTTTCATTAAATGAGAAACGCATAAAATCATGACACCAATTTATTCTACTTTGTTTGTCAAGTATTTAGTTGCAAAAAATCCCCTACTGGTGAATAGTTAATTCTACCAGAATTTCCTTCGATTGTTTCTATAGCCTCCTTAATTTCTTTCCCAAACCTTCTTAACCCTCTCGCAGTATTCTTATATTCGATACAAAAATAGCTTTTCAAATCAAAAGGCACTTCTTTAATATTTTGAGTTATTAATATTGTTGGACGGTTTAAAGTGTGCCTCACACCTAATTCATAAAAAACATTAGGGTTACAATCTGTCAAATCGGCAACAACAAGATCAGCAGAATTTAAATTCTCTATGATATTTTTTATTATACTTCCAACATACTGTTCATTTCTGAAACATGAATAATTGTAGCTCACATTTTCGATCGCTGGTTTTATCAAATCTTCAAAAATCGCTTCCCAACTACCATCTCCACTTTTTTCAGTACAAGTTTTCGTTTCTGAAAAAGGCATAATAACAAAACATTTTTTAGGCGTATCTTCTATTTTCAACTTCTCTAATTCATTTAAAATATTTTTGTATGCATTCCCAGAAGAACCTTTAGATAAAAACGAATTATATTTAATCCCTGTTAATTTTAGTGATAATTCGTCGTCAGATTCATAGTACCCAGTGAAAATAATAATCTTTGTTTGGGGCCTTATCTTATTAATATTTTCTATAATTTTTACTCCACCGTATGGATCGTCTCCAACAAAATCTAAATCTACTATTGCATAATCAATTTTTTTTTCTTTTAATTGAATTATAGAGTTGGCTTCTTCTATTGTGGAAGCTGCAACGACATCATTACCAATTTTCGTTAAATATTTATTAAGCGTTATTCGTACTTTTTCCTCATCATCAATGATCAAAACTCTTTCTTTTCGATTCATATTTTATTTCCTTTAGGTTAAGATAGGAAGATATATTTCAATCCTTGCACCTCCCAGGACTTCTGATTTTTTAGAAGAAATTTTCCCTCCGTGTTTCTCTATTACTTCTTTAACAGTTGCTAAGCCAAGACCTGTACTATATTTATTTGTTGTTTTATATGGATCAAAAACAGGAAATTTATCTGGAAATCCTGGACCATTGTCATCAACCGAAAGAAAAACCCATTCTACATCATTTTGGCGCACTAGTTTAGAATAAAACCTTATAATCCCGTTACGGATATTGTCTTTTTGGAAAGCTTTAACAGAATTATTTATAAGTTCCTTGATAGTTTCAGGGAAGTGATTAGAATCAATCAGGATTATTGGAATTCCATCATCAAGGTCCTTCGTATCAATTATATATTGATTAGTATCTGGCCTAGAATACCATGCTTCATCTTTAATAATCATATTTATGTCACTTAATTGAAAGTTTAATTCTATCGGTTCACCAAATTTTTTAATTTCAGATACTAACACCTTTAAATTTTCAGTAGTCCTATGAGTAGCTTTACATAAATAATCAATTTCTATTAGATTTTCGGACACATTTTTATTTTCATTAATATCTTTTAAAGCCGATTTTAAATCCATTTCAATTGAATCATAATTAATTAACTGATTATTAATTCTATGGGCAGCTTTCGCTGAAATTGATTTTAATTGGGTTTCAATCTTGTTTTGCAATCTTACATTCTCGATAGTCAATCCAATTACAGTCCCAATTATTTTTAAGCTTTCTAAATCGTCCTCATTAAAAAATAAATTATTTGGCCCTGTTTTATTTTCAACTTTAATTACCCCAATAGTTTTATTTTCTAATTTAATTGGTGCCCCTATTAGGTTTTTGAATTCTCGATTCTTGCCCCACTGTAAATGATCAAATTTACCTTCCCACTGTTTCTTAAGCTTATATTTTTTTAATTCGGATTTGTTGTTGATAATAATATCTACCCCATCTTTCGCAATAGTTCCTGTCAAACCTTCACCTTCTATATATCTGGCAATCCCAACAATATCTTCGGAAAAACCAGCTCCCGCGATGCATTCAAAAATATTTGGAGAATCTTCTTTAGACAGGTAAATGGAGCAAGCTTCAGCTTGAAGAATTTTCATTGTGGTTTTTAATATATTTTCTAAGACACCTTTTTGATCGAAATCTCCCATTACAGCTTTTACAATATTATCTAAAACAACTTTAAGCTGTTGTGCCTTTTTCGATTTTTCCATTTTTTTTAATTCTTCTCTACGTAATTTTTCCTTACGACAATTAAAAATAGCTGTTGCGGCATAATCAGCAAAAGTTGCCAAGGCATCCTGTTCGTCAACATTAAATTCATGTTCCTTTTTATAATTGGCAAAAAGAACTCCAACGATCTCCTCACCCGGATTATTGTAGGCTCTATTTGGTAGCAGAAAAGCTGCCATTGATTTAATTCCTTCTCTTTCGATAAACCTTGGAACTCGTTTTTTATCCATTCTATTCCTATTGCTTACCAAAAAATCGACTTGTTCGACATTTTTATAAAATAAAGGTTGTTCTCGTCTTTCAAGGACTTTGTAGGGAACATCTTCTTTGTAAACTTTCGTCCTCATTTCAGACTCATGTTTTAAAATTCCTCCTACCTTCGGCCCCCCTTTCTCGATTACAAACTCATCCAACTTTTGATCATATTCATAGAGCGTTACAATATCAATTCCCAAGGATTTAACGGCAACATCAGAAATTTTTTGTAATACCTTATCTAAATCACCTTCTGATGGGAGTTTTGATAGTTCTATGCTAACCTCTTTTAGAGCTTCTATAAAACTAATTCTTTCAGCAATTAATGGCGCAATATTTTTAGCAATATCTTTCAATTTTATCGCCATACTATTTGTAAAAAAATTTTTCTCTTCCGAATCTGCATTTATTACAGCAATAGCCGTTTCATTGTATATTATTGGTACAGATATAATAGATTTAATTATATTCTCTGATCTTGACTGGATATAATTTTCTTCCGATTCTACTTCTAAATCGTTTATAATAACTATTTTTTTTGTTCTAACAGCCTTGCTAGCGATACTGTTTTCGCTAAGCTTATATTCAGGTTCACCTTTCCTTCCTTTTTTAGGTATTCCTAAACGAGCCTTTATTTGTAAAATACCGCGTTTTGCATTAACCGTCATTAATGAACCGGCCGTTGCATCAATATTGGAGAGTGCATGATTTAGTATCAAATTTAATAATGATTCTAAAGGAAGATTTGTTTCAATGTTCATAAAGCCTCCAAATGTAATGGCTAATCAGTTTAATACATTTTATAGTATTGATCTCATCACTTTTCCTTAAGTAGGTGCCAAGTCATTATTTTTAAGATGGACTAAACACATCTCGATGAATTTAAATTTCAAATTTGAAGATTGGAAAAGGTAATGATAGTTGTGTGACAGCTTTTATTAAGAATACTTACATCATTCTTGAATCCTGCCATATTTAACAATACTAATAGTACTGAAGTTTCACCGAAATTAAAGCATAATTATCATGCAACCATGCGTAGCAGCGTGTCAATGAAATATTTTTTCAAGGATTTGGGGTGACTATGGCAAACAGCATCAAAAT
>Ga0255426_10176_pt1 | contig 12944 bp, 10 predicted proteins | sample ANMaggSeSYBR02J9_FD_182666 | JGI IMG/M metagenome (GOLD analysis project Ga0255426, IMG submission 182666) | Sediment cell enrichment communities from methane seep in Santa Monica Basin, California, United Staets - ANME aggregate JGI... | ecosystem: Environmental > Aquatic > Marine > Cold seeps >...
CTGATAAAAGCCGTCAATGATCTTTTTGTAAAGCGGTTCAGCAGAAATATGACAGGCAATTCAGCTCGCGGTTTTACAGGCCTGATTGTTCTGGCTGATGCGATTAACAGGGCAAAATCCCTTGAGCCGGAAAAAATAAGGAAAGCTTTGCTTGAAACGGATATAAAGAGCAATCAGCTTATTATGCCATGGGATGGAGTAAAATTTAATCTTAAAACAGGCCAGAATATTCTTGGAAAAGGCATTATTGTTCAGGTTCAAGGAGGAGTATATCATACGGTCTGGCCATGGGAATTAGCTGTAACCCCTGTTAAATGGCCCATGCCGGACTGGTCGCAGCGAGAACATGTAAAATGAATCGTAACTACTCAGGTGGATAGACTGAAGGTTGAAGACTGTTAGATCACTTCAGCCTTCAACCTAAATACCTGAGCAATTACAAAATATTATCCATGTTTTCAAAGCGCTGAATTATTACAATGAATCAAATATTAAATTTCATAAATCTTTTTAAGAGCGGTGTGGCAAGAAAAGTAGTTTCGATTCTTTTCATGTTCGGGATTATTCCACTTTGTATTTTGACCGTGATTTTTTTCTTTTTTTATATCAATGGACAGATGAAAGCCATTTCCGGTGTTCAGCAGGAGATAGCTGGAAAAATATCTTCCTGTATCTCTGCACATCTTGACAGTACAACCGCTCAGGTAGAACTTCTGGGACGTTTGTTTGGCTTTGAAATAGACAATAAAAAAGGGCTGACAAATCTGGTTGACAGCCTTTTCGATAAGGAATTTGAGTATGAAAGTGTCTATGTTGCCGATCTTGATGGAAATGAAATCTTAAAGGTTTCCCGTTATTATACATACCGCAGCTTTGAACTGGGAAACGTCGCTACAAATATATCTTTTAAGATTGCAAAGAGTGGTGAGCTTTATATCGGCCCTGTTGAGATTTCAGATTTCAGCAAATTTCCCCAGGTTCATATCGCAGTTCCAATACTTGACTTTAAAGATAAAATTACCGGTGTTCTCGATGTTGGTGTGAATGTCGGAAAGTTGTGGGAACTGATTTCAAAATATGAAATTGGAGATAACCGCTACGCCTATATAATAAATTCCGCCGGAGCCCTTGTTGCATCCCAGGATATATCTTCAGTGCTTCAGAAAAAGGATCTGAAGCAACTGCCTGTTGTTAAAGATTTTCTTAAAGGAAAGACAGGTGCTTTTAAATATCAGGGTATGAATCATGAACCGGTTATCGGCGCCTGTTCGCTTATCCCTTTGACAGGATGGGGTGTTGTGGTGGAAGAGCCTGTTAAAGCCGCCTACGGAGATCTTTATTTTCTTTCCGCTATCTTTCTTGGCATTTCATTTGTCACTATATTTTTTGCCATAACCTTCGGACTTAAAGTAAGCTTTCAAGGAATAATTAAACCGATTCGACGTCTTCAGACAGAAGCACAATCAATTGCAAAGGGAGATCTGGACATAAAAATCAATATAGATGGGGCTGGTGAAATCGGGCAACTGGCCGGGTCTTTTAATACAATGGTAAAAGACCTTAAAAGAACAACTGTTTCCCGTGATTTGCTTGTTCAGGAAATTGCTCAGAGAAAAAGAGTAGAGGAAGAGAAGATACGCCTTGCGACAGTAATAGAACAGGCCGCAGAAGCTGTTATAATAACAGACAAGGATGCCGGTATTCAATATGTAAATCCGGCATTTGAGCAGATCAGCGGTTACAGCAGGCAGGAAGTTATCGGTAAAACCACAAGCATCCTTGAAAGCGGCAGACATAATGAAGATTTTATGAAAAGGATGTGGGATACAATTTCAAACGGCGATATCTGGTCTGGTCGATTTATTAATAAAAAGAAAGATGGCTCCTTTTACAAGATGGATGCGACAATATCTCCTATAAAGGATAAATCCGGCAATATCATTAATTATGTTTCTGTACAAAAAGACGTAACCCGCGAAGTAGAGATTGAAAAGCAGCTCCAGCAGGCCCAGAAAATGGAGGCAATCGGCACACTGGCAGGTGGAATTGCCCATGACTTTAATAATATCCTTGCCGCTCTTATCGGATATACAGAGCTTTCAAGAGAAGATGTTCCGGAAGGCAGTGATGTTCGAGATAACCTGGAAGAAATATACAAGGCGGCAAATCGTGCGAAAGACCTGGTTAGGCAAATTCTCACATTCAGCCGCCAGGACATGCGTAAACGTCCTCCAATAAAAATCCATCTTATTGTTAAAGAGGCGCTCAAGCTGCTGCGCCCATCTCTTCCCTCCACCATAGAAATCAAAAAAAAGATACCGAATACGGGAACTGCAATGGCCGATCCGACAAGGATTCACCAACTGGTGATGAATCTGTGTACAAACGCATATCATGCAATGCGTGAGACAGGTGGAATACTGACAGTAGAGTTGGCAGAAGTGAACCTTGATTCTGATGTTGACGCTTTAGCCTTAAGCCCGGATTTAAGCGCAGGCCAATACATCAGACTTCTGGTAAGCGACACAGGCGCAGGAATGCCCTCGAGTCTTGTGGATAAAATCTTTGACCCGTACTTCACAACAAAGGAGAAGGGGGAAGGAACGGGTCTTGGACTGGCAGTTGTCCATGGAATCGTCAAGACTCATCGCGGAGCAATTACTGTCGACAGCACTCCCGGCAAAGGCTCTGTTTTCCTTGTTTATTTACCACTGGTTAAAGACACTTCGCCAGAAGTTATCAATCCTGTAACATCCGACCCAACAGGTACGGAGAGGATCCTTTTTGTGGATGATGAAAAGATGATTGCTGATCTGGGAGATCGGGTGCTGCAGCGGCTTGGTTATCATGTTACCACATGCGCCAGCGGCACGGAAGCACTCGAAGTGTTTAGCACTAATCCCGACAGGTTCGATCTGGTCATTACAGATATGACCATGCCGGGCATGACCGGCATCGGGCTTTTCAACAAGCTCATAAGCATAAAACCTGATATACCGGTTATCTTATGCACTGGATTTAGCGATAATATAACAAAAGATAAGGCCATAGCCATGGGATTCCGGACATTTTTAATGAAACCGATTGAAAAAAATAAGCTTGCTGTTAGCATCCGTAATGTGCTTGATAATAAAAGATGAGGCTGGGAGTCTGGGATGTTTCGAGTTTCGAGTTACGTGTTGCGAGTTTAGGAAAAAACCGAACACGAAAACGTGAAATCTGGAAAGCACGAAATTGTAAATATTTTCTTTATAAACTGGGATGAGGCTGTGCTTAATAATATAAGAAAAATAGCAAAAGAGCTGTTTAACGGCGCCCGCGGGAGTCATGACTGGGAGCATACACTTCGGGTTTGTCGGCTATGTGAGTACATCGGCAGGGCTGAAGGCGTTGATATGGATGTGCTTCTCATTGCCGCATATTTGCACGATATCGGCAGGTCATCCCAAGATGCTTCAAACGGTGCAGTATGCCATGCACAAAAGGGCGCTCAGATGGCAAAGCCTGTTGTGGATAAACTTCCCCTTTCAGAAAATCAAAAAGAAAATGTAATACACTGCATAAGATCCCATCGATTCCGGGGTAACCACAGCCCTGAGACAAAAGAAGCAAAAGTATTATTCGATGCGGACAAGCTTGATGCAATCGGTGCCGTAGGGGTGGCAAGGGCATTTCTCTTTGCCGGCGAAGTGGGCGCCAGGCTTCACAATCCGAAGATGAATATAGAAAATACAAGGCCGTATTCGATTGATGATACAGGTTACAGGGAGTATAAGGTAAAGCTTTGCAAAATCCGGGATCGAATATTAACAAAAGAAGGCAGGAAACTGGCAGATGAGCGTCATGAGTTCATGGAAGAATTTTTTAATCGGTTTTTAAAAGAACATGAAGGGGAAAGGTAAAAGTTATGAGTATTAATGTTGTTCAAAAAATAGATGATCTTGTAAAGGTAAAAAATGTGCTTGTGAGCGTATCGGACAAAAACGGTCTTGACGGATTGATTCCACAGCTTATCAGCCTAAATCCTGAAGTAAAGATTTTTTCAACAGGCGGCACTTTCAGCAGAATTAAAGAAATTCTTGGGGGAGATTCCGGATCGTATCTTACGCAGGTTTCAGAATACACCGGCCAGCCGGAGACCCAGGGAGGTCTGGTAAAAACACTCGATTTCAAAATATATCTTGGTCTTTTAACCGAGACTTATAATGACTCTCACAGGGACGACCTGAAAAGGACAAACAGCGTGCCAATTGATATGGTTATTGTTAACCTTTATCCATTTAAAGAAACGATTTCAAAAACCGATGTTACGGCTGAACAGGCCAGGGGAAATATAGATATCGGTGGGCCTTGCATGATCAGAGCCAGTGCCAAAAATTTCATCAGGGTTGCATCGGTTGTCGATCCTTTGGACTATGAAATGATTTTATCCCATATGAAGGCAAATAACGGAACGACATCACTTGAGCTCAGGTACAGTCTGGCACAAAAGGCGTTTGAACACACCGCCGCTTATGACAGAACAATTGCCGATTTTCTAGGCGCCAAAAGCTATGGCGAAGTTGAAAGTTGCTATGAAAGTACTTAGACGTTTTTATCTCAGAGAACGCACAGTGCCACAAAGGTTTTTATCTGATTTCAACAATTGACAGAGGAATAACTTTTGTTCTACTAATCCGTTATGAAAGCCGACGTCTCAATCCCGAATAACAGATCCGGTACTTCTGAAACTAAAGGCACGCTGGGCACATTTGCCGGTGTATTCACGCCAAGCATTTTAACTATCCTTGGTATCATTCTATTTCTTCGACTGGGATATGTGGTCGGCAATGCAGGACTGGGCCTTACGCTGGTTATCCTGCTTTTAGCTAATGGCATTTCGGTATTAACCAGTGTTTCCCTTTCCGCTATTTCCACCAATCTTAAAGTTAAAGGAGGCGGCGATTATTACCTGATTTCCCGCACTCTCGGGCTTGAATTCGGCGGGGCGATCGGCATTGTTGTTTTTCTGGCCCAGTCAGTCTCCATTGCGTTTTATTGTCTTGGATTCGGCGAGGCATTAGCTGCATTGCTGTCGATAGATTCGAGTGCCCTTCCTCAAATTATCGCTGTATGTGCGGTTTCTTTTTTATTTATCTTTGCCTGGCTGGGAGCGGATTGGGCAACAAAATTTCAGTATGTTGTCATGATTATTCTAACTGCAGCGATCCTTTCATTCTTTATCGGTGGGTTTATCAGATGGGATACTGCCCGGTTGATCCAAAACTGGTCTTCACCGCAAACGAACCTGGGCTTTTGGGTGCTGTTTGCTATTTTTTTCCCGGCAGTCACCGGGTTTACCCAGGGGGTAAGCATGTCCGGCGATTTAAAAGATCCTGGGAAAAGCCTGCCTCTGGGAACATTTACGGCCGTGGGTGTTTCAATTGTAGTTTATCTTCTATCCGCAGTGGTATTTTCTGCTGCACTGCCCGCTGATGTCATGATGAGCGATTACGGTGCAATGAAAAAGGTTGCCTATATTGACTTCCTCGTTACCGCCGGTGTTATTGCCGCAACTTTGTCTTCTGCAATGGCCTCCTTTCTCGGTGCTCCACGTATTCTGCAATCATTGGCCGGTGACCGGACTTTTCCTTTTCTTGCAGTGTTTGCAAAAGGTTCAGGACCCACCGGAAATCCGAGACGCGGTGTTTTGCTGGCTGCCTGTATCGCTTACGCAACCATCGGTTTCGGCCACCTTAATTTGATTGCTCCGGTAGTTTCGATGTTTTTTTTAATCTCCTACGGTCTTTTAAATTATGCAACCTATTATGAGGCTCGTTCAGCCAGCCCATCGTTTCGCCCACGGTTTCGCTATTTTAATAGATGGTTCAGTCTGGCCGGAGCACTGGCGTGTCTGGGCACCATGCTGGCAGTTCATCTTTATGCCGGAATCGTTGCAATTGCAGTCTTATTTGCAATTTTTCAATATCTTAAGCGAACCGCCGGTCCTTCCCGCTGGGCCGACAGCCGTAGATCGTATCATCTCCAGCTTATAAGGGAGTATCTTCTGGCTGCCGCCAGCGAGCCGGAACATCCGCGCTACTGGCGTCCTCAGATCCTGGCTTTTTCTGATCACCCTGAGCGCCGTGCTCAACTTCTTCGCTTTTCATCCTGGATTGAAGGCGGCAGCGGCATAACAACTGCTGTGCGAATTCTTGAAGGCGAAGGATTGAAAATGCGAAAGCTAAAAGAGGAAGCTCAAGTACAGCTTCAGCGGGATATTATTCAAGACGGCGCCCATGCGTTTCCCCTTGTGGTTGCAGCCCCTAATCTTCAAATCGGCATCCAGACAGTTGTTCAAGCGTACGGAGTGGGATCTTTAAAAGCCAACACTATTATTCTCAACTGGCTCGGCCAGGTATCTAAAAAAATTCTGAGCTTAAATTATCAGGAATTTGGGAAAAACCTTCGCTGGGCACATTTTTATGGCTGCAATATTGTTATTCTTGATGCTAAAACAGATAAATGGGCATCCCTTGATGAAACTGACGATAATGCCCGGCGCATTGATGTCTGGTGGTGGGATGATGCGACCAGTCGTCTTATGCTCCTGATTGCTTATTTGATGACACGACATGAAAAATGGAGCGAAGCTAAAATCAGATTGCTTGCTGCCGATTGCAGCAAAGAAGACGATCAGTCGGTTGAAAGCCTTAAGGCAATGCTCGAAGAAGTACGTATTGAAGCTGAACCCGAAATAGTTCAAGACGTCAGCGCCGACACCATCGCGGAATATTCATCAGATTCTTCAGTTGTTTTTCTTCCATTTCATATAAAAAACAATCAGGTTGTTGACCCTTTAGGCAATCCGATGGGAAATACGCTTTTCCTTTTACCGGTTGTAGCGATGGTTATGGCCGCCGAAGACATCGATCTGGATGCCGAGCCGGAGGAAGGCAAAGCCGCTGAAATGGCACAGGCTTCAGATACGTTGGAAGACGCCGGGAAAAAAGCACAGGCGGCTGAAAAAGAGGCTGAAAAAGCTATCGAAACCGCTGAAAAGGCAAAAGAAAAAGCTGAAAATGTAATGGCGGATTCTGACGGTGTTAATGAAGAAATGAAAGCAAAAGCTGAAAAAACTGCCAGGGATGCTGAAAAGCGGGCAAACAAAATGTCCCTAAAAGCAGCCAAGGCGGATGCTAAAGCAGAAACAGCCGCCCGGGAAGCCGAAGCCGCCGGAGTATCTCAGCCTACAGCAAGCCAATCAGCAACTCGCAGTGAAAAAAATGCAAAGGAAAACAAATTAAAACTCACAACATAACGTTCCTAAGCTCTCTTGTATGTTGTTTCCACGATTTCTTTACCATACTTTCTTTCAAGACGCCGTACTATAAAATGACCACGTGCCATATCCTGAAAATGATCAATAAATAATGTATTAATAATAGCTCCTCCTGCTGCTCCTATTGCAGGAACTGCTTGTGCTGCTGCTTTCTCCGATACTTGAATACTAAAGCGCTCTGCAATTTTAATTATCAGTCGAACAAGAGCAGGGGCACCTTCTTCAGCCAGACCTTTTTCTGCCATATATTCAGCAGCTTTTGTCACAGATCGTGCTAAAGCTGCACGAATTGCAAAATAGCCGGATTCAGAAGCATCATCATTCTTGCTTGGTCCACCTAAAGCAAATACCTCAATACACGCTATTTTGGACTCGATCTTATTGATAGTTTCACCTTCGCTTCTCGCAATATCAGCTATAGATCGCAACATGATTGTTGTTGATATTGGTAGTTCAACTGCCAATGCCGGTAACCCAAAGAAACCTCCTATGCCACCTGTTGTCGCCACAGCTATTTTATGCCAGATATCTGATGCTCCTTCACCAGGCGAATCTTTCATTGTGAAAACTGCGGCATGAACCGCCTTGGATAGTGCTTCCTGAGTCAATTCACCGATTTTCACGTTCCAATTGTCAGGCAAGAGTTCAAATCCTTTTTCGATTGGAGTACCAAGTAAATTGGTGATTTTTGCTGCAATACCTGGATTCTCCAGTAGCGTCTTTGCTTTTTTCAAATCATTCAAATCTGTTTGCTGAAAAGTCATGATTGTCCTCATTAATTGGCATAGTAGAAGTGAGCAGCCGCAAACATGTTGCATAAAAATAAAAAATCTTCAGAATTACAAAAAATCGGTTATGAAAAAAGCGACATCAATCTCGTGGTATGCTTTGTTATGATAATTATTTCCTGTGTTTTGGCAACGTTGTCCAAAATTTTTAAGGCATGTGATTTAAAATGACTTATTCCCATAGTTTTCATATGGACATCTCCTCTACAAGAGGATAGTAGTCAATCTAAATGTTTAAATCAAGGGCATAAGAGGAAAATAAAATTATTGCAAAATAAGCTGTCAACATTTAAAATTGTGGTTCCTGTAACTTATTAAGGAGAATAAGAACGGAAATTATTTTTCTTGCTGTTTTGCAAATGTCTTTATTCCTGTAAAGGAGGGAACATGCTTAGGTGCATTCTGATTTTTGTCGCGGCCGGTCTTCTGCCGTGCCTTTTATGGGCGGAGAGCACCGGGAACAACTGGTTGGCGTTGGGATTCAAGACGCCGCTGTCTATCCTGTTCGTTATAACCGTGTTGCTCCAGCCCAAAGTTTTTCCCAAGTACTTCAAGTTTGTTCTTATAGGACTTATTCTCGGGCTTGTGGGAGACGTGTGTCTGGCTCTGCCGGGGTTGACCGCTTTCAGAGTCGGACTTGTGGCCTTTCTTGCGGGTCATATACTCTATATACTGGCATTTGCAATCCTTACCCGCCGCGCGGACTGGATCAACCCTGTAAACATCCTAATCATCGCTATCAGTGGATGCATCTATTTATGGCTTCTGCCGAACCTGGGCAAGATGCTCGTGCCGGTTACATTCTATATTGTAGTTATCTCCGTGATGGTGGCTGGCGCGTGGGCTGCTTTTCGCAATTCCAGGGTTCGGAGGCTCGGTGCGTGGTTCATACTGGTTGGGGCGGTGCTTTTCTATGTTTCCGATATCTTTGTTGCGCATCAGCGATTTGTCATGGAGCATTTCTACAATCGCCTTATCGGGCTGCCACTGTACTACACAGCCCAGTTTCTGCTGGCATTCTCAGTGGGACTGGTAAAAAGTCGTCATTCCGGTGAAAACCTGGATCAATAGTAGTCACAACGAAGCCCCAATATTACAAAAAAATAATTTGCTTATATTCCGCAGATAAGGTGATTCAATGAAATAAACGTCAATAATTTTAGGAGATGATATGCTTACAGATCTTAAAGACAAAGTTGTTTTAATCACAGGATCCGGAAAAAAATCCGGCATTGGTTATGCAATGGCCGGAAAACTTGCCGAACTTGGCAGCCATATCATTATTGCCGATTACGGCAATTCCAAAGACTTTAATGCAGATATGGAAACAGGAACCATGGATGAGATGAAATTGATAGTCAAAGAGCTTGCGGATAAATTCAAGGTTAAGACTCTGGCAGTGAATGTGGATGTCACCAGTAATGACGCCATTGAAAAAATGATGACCCATATTCGCAATAACTTTGAACGAATTGATATTCTCTGCAACAATGCAGGGGCCACCTTCGGAGTTCCAAACGGTATTCATACCTATGACGAAACTGCCTGGATGAAAACCATTGATGTTAATCTGCATGGGGTTTTCAGGGTATCAAAAGCCGTAGTCCCAATGATGCAGGAAAAAGGCGGAAGCATTATCAATACCGCTTCAAGGGCAGGGAAGGTTCCTGCATTGTTTAACGGGGCCTATGCAGTTTCCAAAGCAGGGGTGATTATGCTGACCAAGGTTATGGCAAAGGAACTGGCAGGATTGAACATTCGTGTCAATGCCATCTGTCCCGGACAGATTATGACTGATCTTGAAAAATGGCGATTCGGGCTTGAAGCTAAGTTTTTAGATACAAGTGTTGAGGAGCAGGAAAGAAAAATGTGTGAATCCATTCCCATGGGCCGCATCGGTTCGACCGATGAAGTAGCAAACATGGCAGCCTTTCTTGCGTCAGATGCTTCTTCATATGTCACCGGTCAGGCCATCAATATCTGTGGCGGTCAATTAATGGAATTATAACTAAGGGCTTGAGTGAGCCATAGACAAAGGAGTTTATATGGAAACCATAACAGGAGCTGAACTTGCAGCACAGGCACTTATTGACAGACAGATTCCTTATGTGTTTTCGCTGAGTGGCGGGCACATTACCCCTGTTTACCAGCATCTTGAAAAATCAGATGTTAAAATTTTTGATACCCGGCATGAACAGTCGGCATTGTTCATGGCCGAAGCATGGGGAAAATTGACCCGGACCTGTGGTGTGGCGATGGTTACGGCAGGTCCTGGTTTTACAAATGCCTTAACAGGTGTGGCCAGTGCCAAATTTTCAAATACCCCGCTGGTATTGATTGCCGGATGTGTGGGACTTGATAACAAAGAAAAACTTGACCTTCAGGATATGCCCCAGGAGGCGGTAATCCGCCCCATGGTGAAAAAGACCTTTGTCTGCCAAAAAGGCGAGCGGATCAATGAATATGTGGATCTTGCCTTTCGAACAGCCTTAAGCGGACGGCCGGGTCCAGTATATCTGGAATTTCCGATTGATGTCCTTAATGCTCCAGTTAATAAAGAAGCTGTCAGATATACCCGGACAGAAGTGGCGGCAAATCCTGCTGATCCGGATAAAGCCCGGGCATTAATAGAGATGATGCTGAAAGCTAAAAATCCGGTGGTGATTGCAGGGACCGGTGCCTGGCAGTCCAATGCCGAAGAAGAACTCAAAACATTTATTGAAAGTACGGGCATGCCGCTATTTACTTCCCTGTCCGGTAGAGGGGTTTTATCTGATAATCATCCTTTTTGCTTTGAAGGGGCAATTGCCATCCGCCCGGGGGGCGGTTTTGCCGCATATATTGAAACCGACCTGGTGATCGTGCTGGGAACCCGTATCTCTTTGTATTATCTGTTCGGTGATATTTTTAATCCAGCCGCAAAAATCGCCCAGGTGGATATTTCACCTGAAGAAATCGGACGGAACCGCACTGTTGATCTGCCGGTTGTCAGTGATCTCAAGGGATTTTTAAAAGCCTGCAATGAGATTGTTTGGCAAAAAGATGTCAGTAAAGAATTAAAAGACCGGTTTGCACCATGGATCGAAAAATTGACAACGGCCCACAAGGATGGAAAAGCATTGTCTGAAAATGACTGGACATCGGATAATATCCCAATTCATCCTTTACGCCTGGCAAAAGAGATCGATAAGTTCATGAACCGGGAAAGTGATATTGTAGTGGCTGACGGCGGGGATACCACTACCTGGATGGGCATGACCCGGACAGTGGGAACTCCCGGCAGATATCTGGACTACGGCATATTCGGATCACTTGCTGTAGGACTTCCCTATGCCAATGCTGCCAAGCTGCTCTATCCGGACAGTCGGGTCTGTCTAGTTACCGGTGATGGGTCTGTGGGGTTTAATTTCATGGAGTTTGAGACTGCAATCAGAAAAAATCTTCCCATTATTGTGGTGATATGCAATGATCTTGGGTGGGGAATGATCCGTCACAGCCAGGAAATTCGGATGGGTCATGCCATTGAGGACGGCACCTATATCGGAAAGGTGGATTACCATAAAATGGTAGAAGCCATCGGTGGAAAAGGTTTTTTTGTTGAAGATCCCAAGGACATCAAGCCGGCATTAAAAGAAGCCTTTGAGTCCAAAAAAGTCTGCTGTGTCAATGTGATGACAGATCCGACAACGGTAAGTCCGGCAAGTACGATGCTTGCCAATATCGGCGCCTACAAGGCATAAACAGATGAGGCAGAAGGCACAGAGGCACAAAGGCAGAAGAAGAAAATACACTCCCATCGAGATCCCGTTATGCGGGGAATAAAGTAGTTTTTAAAAATGAATAAAGGAGGAACTGTTTATGGATCCTGCAGCTTTAGATCAGGTAAGACTGAATTTTAATCCTACCGGGATTGCCATTATCAACGGCGCCATTGGGCTTATGATGCTCGGGGTGGCTCTTGAGCTGAAAATCGAAGATTTTAAGCGAATCCTTTCAAGCCCGAAAGCACCGGCGATTGGCCTTGCGGCACAGTTTCTTCTTTTACCGGCCTTTACATTTCTTCTGGTATTAATTATCCGGCCATTTCCTTCCATGGCCCTGGGAATGATGCTGGTGGCTGCCTGCCCGGGCGGGAATTTATCCAATATTATAACTTATCTCGCAAAAGGAAACTGCGCAGTTTCCATCAGCATGACAGCGGTATCCACCATTTTTGCCATTTTTATGACCCCGTTGAATGTTTCCTTCTGGGGCAGTATGAACAGTGGCACAGCCTCTATTTTAAAGCAGGTCAGTTTGAATCCGATCGATGTGTTTATTACTGTATTTATTATCCTGGGTATTCCCATGACCATCGGGATGACAATCGGGCATTTCATGCCGGACCTGGCAAATAAAGTTAGACGCCCGTTTAAAATATTTTCGTTAATATTTTTTATTGTCATTGTATGCGGTGCTCTGGGGGCAAACTGGCAAAATTTTATCAAATATGTCGGCATAGTGGTATTTGCCGTATTTCTGCATAATGCCCTGGCATTGAATATCGGTTACTGGTCCGGAAAAATCGCGAAACTGGACGAACGAGACTGCAGGGCTGTCAGTATTGAAGTCGGTATCCAGAATTCAGCTTTGGGACTTGTTTTAGTGTTTAACTTTTTTGAGGGTCTTGGCGGCATGGCCATCCTTGTTGCCTGGTGGGGGATCTGGCATATCATAGCAGGGCTTGTAACCGCCTTTATCTTTACAAGAAGAAAACTGCCTGAAAACAAAGTATCCCACAAAGTATCCAATGGCTAAAAAAAACTTCAAAAATAAAGTGGTTGTTATCACCGGAG